>LULT01000161.1_pt1 | contig 18474 bp, 20 predicted proteins | sample 728141 | NCBI WGS metagenome assembly LULT01 (sample SAMN03860282, study PRJNA289734) | marine metagenome | biome: seawater column; feature: ocean; material: water; isolation source: Red Sea water column Station 108 - depth 100m | place: Saudi Arabia: Red Sea | collected 2011-10-15 | depth 100 m | reverse complement strand
ACGATATACCTACTGAGTTTGTGTCTATTTGATCTAAGCATTGAAGATATAATGGTAGTCTCTGGACTGTTGCTGGAGGTATGTTTGTATTATTTTTCACTAATGCACAATCTAATAAAGAAAAAAAAATAAGGTAACTGAAAAATGAAATTTCTTAGTACTTTAAATTTATCTTTTAATCTTGAGTAGGTTAATTTAGGAATATCAAATGAAAAATAAACAATTTTTTGATGTAGTAATTATAGGTGCTGGACCTTCGGGCTCAAATGCAGCAATCTCTTATAAAAAATTAAATCCAGATTTAAAAATTGCATTAGTTGATAAAGCGATTTTCCCTCGAGATAAATCATGTGGTGATGCTTTTGGGCCAGGTGTAATTAGTGCATTAAAAAGATTTGGTAACGAACATATTCTAGAAGGCGAACCTGAAGTGGTCTCAACTACATTATTTGGGCCTAAAAATATTGGAATTCAAAATTATATACCTGAGGTAAAAAACAAAGAAGATTCTATTGTTTACGTAATCCCAAGATTAGATCTAGATAATAGAATTTTGAATTTAGCTAAAGAGGAAGAAGTTGAAACTTTTGAGGGATATAGATTTAGTAATTTTTTTATCAATGAAGAGTCAGTATCTGTTGAAATAGAGAATGAAGAAAAAGAAAAATACATTCTTGACGCAAAGCTTCTTGTTGGAGCCGATGGGGCTAACTCTAGAGTAAGAAAAAGCTTAAATTTAAAGCAAAATAGTGATTGGAACAAAGCAATTGCTATTAGGGCATATATTGACAGCCCAAACTATTTAGAAATATTTAAAGAGAGAACGCTAATGTTTGAAATAAATGTTTCCGCGATAAAAGGGTATGCTTGGGCATTTCCGAGCAAAGGTAATTTATTGAATATAGGTATTGGGGTCCCACTAAGTGTTTTTAAAAAAGAAAAAATGGACATAAAAAATCTTCTAGATGAATTTGTGAAGACTCTTGAGAGCAGGGGCGTTATAGTCGAAAATCTTAGAATGGAAAAAAGCTTTATGCTCCCTTTTGCATCCTCAAGACCCAAACTTGCACATAATCGAGTTGCATTAATTGGAGATGCGGGCTCAATGATTAATCCAATGAGTGGAGAAGGTATCTTTTATGGAATGGAGGCAGGTTTTTTACTTGCTAATGAGACACACCAATTAATTAATGAAAGTGCTTCAATGTTGAATACAGGTGTTACAAAATATGAAAAAGTGTTTAATAAAAGATTTGGAAAACATTTTTTAAGCTGTTCTTTGGCAAGATTGGTTTTTCAGAGTCCTTTTATGACAAAGAGACTTCTTAATATAGCCTCATTGGATCAACACACTATTGATTTTGTAGTTGAATTACTGTTTGATGAAGCAAACTTAACAACAAAAGAGATACTTCTTTTGGGATTTAAGTTCATACTGCCGTTAAATATCCTTAAATTATTAAGTAAAACAAGTAACTAATCTCCCCCCAAAAGTATGAAAGAAGTACTAGAATAATAATATAGTTTGTGAAAAGTTTCACAAACATGGGAGGGAATTAATGATTAGTTGGCTGCCTGTATTAATCATGTTTTTAATAGCTATTGGTTTTGCATTAGCTTCATTAGGTGTTTCATACTTATTATCACCTAAAAACCCAACTACAGAAAAGCTAGCTCCATATGAATGTGGAATATTTCCTGAAGAAGAACCATCTCAAAGATTCCCAGTGAAGTTTTATATGGTCGCGATGTTATATATAGTTTTCGATATTGAAATAATTTTTCTTTTAGCTTGGGCAACAAGATTCAATCAGCTTGGCTGGTATGGAATATTGGTAATATCAATATTTACTTTTTTTGTACTTGAGACTTTATATTATGTTTGGAAAAAAGATGTTTTAGATTGGAATATTCCAAGAAGAAAAAGATATCACGAATCTAAAGCTGAGGAAAAGGTTGCATAATGTTTTCCCCAGATAATATATTTACCACAACTATTGATAAAGCTGTCAGATGGTCTAGAACACAATCGATGTGGCCTGTAACATTTGGCCTTGCTTGTTGTGCTATTGAAATGATGGCAGCAGGATCTGCAAAATATGATTTAGCAAGATATGGTATGGAAGTATTTAGGGCATCTCCGCGTCAGGCTGACTTAATGATTGTTGCGGGAAGAGTTTCTCAAAAAATGGCACCGGTATTAAGGCAGGTATATGATCAAATGGCTGAACCAAAATGGGTTATTGCAATGGGAGCATGTTCATCAACAGGGGGAATGTTTAATAATTATGCATTAGTACAAGGTGTAGACCATATTGTACCAGTTGATATTTATGTTCCCGGTTGTCCTCCTGGACCACAGTCTTTGATGCATGGAATTTTAACTTTACACGACAAAATAATGGAAGGTGAAATCAACAGATGACTCTTGATGAAATAAATGTTGAAATTGATCAATACTTTAAAACTGTCGAAGATTATAAAAAAGATGGCTATGAAATGATGATAGACCTAACAGCAGTCGATTGGTATAGAAAAAAAGAACCTCGATTTGAAGTTATAGTCAATTTACTTTCTGTATCAAAAAATTCTCGCTTAATTATCAATGTTGCTGTTCCTGATGAAGATTTAAAAATTCCTTCCATCTGTGAAATTTATCCAGGAGCTAATTTTTACGAAAGAGAAGTTTTTGATATGTTTGGAATTGAATTTGAAAACCACCCAGAGTTAACAAGGATATTAATGCCAGATGATTGGACAGGAAATCCCTTAAGAAAAGATTATGGATCAGGCAGAATTCCAGTCCAGTTCAAGAATGCACCAAAGGTTGATTAAACATGAATGAAGATAACAATATCAAGGATGATTTAGACTTTTGGGCTACCAATTCCGAAGAAGGAGGTTGGAACATATCTTCTACAGACGAAGGCTCTCAAAAAATGCTTGAAGAGGAGGATGAAAAACAGATAAAGATACAGACAGGATCTGATGTAGTAGATGACTATGTTTACAGCGAAGAGACAACAGATGACGAAAGAATGATTGTAAACATGGGACCTCAACATCCATCCACACATGGTGTATTAAGGCTTCAAGTTGAATTAGAAGGAGAAGTTGTAAGAAGAGTAAAACCTGTTATTGGTTATTTACATACTGGAATGGAAAAAACAGGCGAAGAACTTGCTTACTTTCAGGGCCCAACTAACACCACAAGAATGGACTATCTTTCACCATTGTTTAATGAATTAGTTTTTTCTTTAACAACAGAAAAACTTTTAGATATAGAAGTTCCTGAAAGAGCCAAAGCAATAAGAATACTAATGACAGAATTAAATCGTATTTCTTCTCACTTGGTAGCACTTGCTACAGGGGGTATGGATATTGGCGCTTTGTCAATGATGATTTTTGGATTTAGGGAAAGAGAACTAATTTTAAACTTTTTTGAGAAAACTTCTGGATTAAGAATGAATCACAATTATATTCGCCCAGGAGGTGTTGCTGCAGATTTACCTGATAACTGGCAGAAAGATATTAAAGAAATCTTGAAAATAATTCCAGAAAAATTAAAAGACTATGATGAAATGCTTTTAGATAATCCTATATGGCAAGGAAGATTAAAAAATGTTGGAATTTTAACAACAGAAGAATGTTTTGCTTACGGTATTACAGGTCCTAGTCTTAGGGCTTCAGGATTTTCTTGGGACTTAAGAAAAACTCAACCATATTCAGGAATAGAAAATTATGAATTCGAAGTTCCTTTATTAACTGATAGCGATGTTTTTTCAAGATGGAGAATAAAAGTTCTTGAGATATTTGAAAGTTTAAAAATTGTTGAGCAAGTTATGGATACAATCCCTAGGCTTATGTAGCAGTTGAATCTCCAAGAGGAGAGCTCGGCTGCTACATAGTTTCAGATGGATCTTCGAAACCATACAGAATGCATATCAGAGGACCATCTTTTTGTAATCTGCAAGCTTTACCAGTCATTATGGCTGACAGCCCAATAGCAGATGCTGTCGCTGCTATTGCTTCTTTAGATCCTGTAATAGGAGACGTAGATAGATGAGTTGGGATAGTAAATTGATAGATAGAGCCAATCAGATAATTGAATTATATCCACAAAAAAGATCTGCTCTCGGCCCCCTTCTATATTTAGCTCAAGAAAAAGAGGGCTATATTGATGATGATTCAGTTGTAGAAATTAGTAAGTTAATTGGGATTACTGAAGTTCAGGTCCGATCGGTTGCTTCATTTTATACTATGTATAAGCAAGAACCTTCAGGGAAATATCTATTAAGTGTATGTAAATCTATATCATGCGAAATAAATAATTCGAAAGAAGTAATAGACAATATTAAAGAATTTACAGGGTTAGCAAATAATGAAACTGATTTAGAAAGTACATTTACTTTTGAAGAAGTCGAATGCATTGGTGCATGTGGAGGAGCCCCTGCTGTACAGGTTAATTACGAAACAGTTGAAGGAGTGACACCCACTAAAGCTTTAGAACTATGCAAGTACCTTAAAGAAGAAGTACCACAAGTTATAGTTGCTGACGATCTTCAAGACAAATTTGGAGGCACTAAATCATTTGATTGGGCAATAGAAGATAATTCAGGGACCTCCAGTACGGCCCCAGGGTTTCAAATTATTGGAACATCGGAGGAAAAGTAGTTATGAAAGAAACATTATTGCTAACAAAACATATGAAAGAAAATCCTCAAAATAGCCATTTGATAGATGTTTATGAGAAAAACAATGGATATAGTGCAGCAAGAAAAGTATTAAAAGAAGATAATCCTGGAGACGTAATTGAAGAAATTAAAACATCAAATATTAGGGGAAGGGGTGGTGCAGGATTTCCTACTGGTGTGAAATGGGGATTTTTAGCAGAAGATCAAGAAAGATACCTAGTTATCAATGCAGATGAATCAGAACCGGGAACTTTTAAAGATAGAATTTTACTTGAAAGAGATCCACATCAATTAATTGAAGGAATAATAGTTACTTCTTTCGCTTCTAACATTTCAAAAGCCTTTATTTACATTAGGGGTGAGTATGCAAAACCTGCTAGAAGAGTACAAGATGCTGTTGAGCAGGCTTATGAAAAGGGTTATTTAGGAAAAAATATCTTTGATTCTGGAAAAGACTTAGATGTCGTAGTTCACCTTGGTGCCGGTGCATATATTTGTGGTGAAGAAACAGCTTTATTAAATTCACTAGAAGGTAGAAGAGGAGAGCCAAGATTAAAACCTCCTTACTTCCCAGCAGTAAAGGGCCTTTACAACAAACCAACCCTGGTAAATAATGTCGAGACAATATCTTCTGTCCCTTGGATTATAAACAATTCCGGAAAAGAGTATGCAAAGTTGGGTGTTGAGGGCTCAACAGGTACAAGAATATTTAGTTTGTCTGGACATGTAAATAATCCTGGAAATTTTGAAATTGAAATGGGATGTTCATTTGGTGAATTTATAGACACTTTTGGGAAAGGCATAAAAGAAAACAAGGCTGTTAAAGCATATATTCCCGGAGGAGCTTCAGCGCCTTGGTTTACTGGGGATCAATTAGATATAAAAATGACAATTGATGATGTAGCGAATGCTGGATCGATGCTAGGTTCCGGTGCAGTAGTGGTTATGGATGAAGATACAAATCTTGTTTTAGCTGCAAAAAGTATTGTTAGTTTTTTTGCTCATGAATCTTGCGGTCAATGTACACCCTGTAGAGAAGGAACCACTTGGTTAGAAATGATCTTAGATAGAATTGCAAGCGGCAGAGGTAGAACCTCAGATATAGACTTGCTACTTGATGTGTGTGACAATATATCTCCTGGATTAACTTGGCCTCCTCAAATGACCACGATTTGTCCACTTGGACCGTCTGCCGTATCTCCAATTACCTCATTAATGGGAAGCTTTCGTGAAGAAGTAGAAAGCTTGCTTCCAAAGAAAGTATTAATTAATAATGAGTGAAAATATAAAAATAACAGTAAATGGGAATGAGCTTGAAGCTGAATCAGGTGAGCTGCTTATAGAAGCTTGTGAAAAGTCTGGAATACATATACCAAGATTTTGTTGGCACAAAAGATTAGATCCAGTTGGTATGTGTCGGATGTGTCTTGTCGAGGTTGAAACACCAAGAGGTAAAGCCTTAGTTCCTTCATGTACAACTGAGATAACAGAAGACCTTGTAGTTGAAACAGAGTCTGACGTAGTCACCAAAGCACAAGAAGGTATATTAGAATTTTTACTAATCAACCACCCTCTTGATTGTCCTGTTTGTGACAAAGCAGGTGAGTGTCCTCTTCAGGATCAAACAATGGCATACGGTCCAGGAGAATCAAGATTTGTAGAAGAGAAGAGACACTTTGAAAAGCCAATCCCAATTTCTGAGATAATTCTTCTTGATAGAGAGAGATGCATTCTATGCGCAAGATGCACAAGATTCTCAGATGAAATTTCAGGAGATCCACTAATTGAATTCATACAACGAGGTAATAAAACTGAAGTTAATACATTTCCAGACGAACCCTTTAGATCATACTTCTCTGGCAACACTGTACAAATTTGTCCGGTAGGAGCCTTAACTTCAACTTCTTATAGATTTAAAGCTAGACCGTGGGATTTAAAAAAAGTTTCTTCAACATGTAATTGTTGTTCTGTAGGTTGTTCTATTGAATTAAACACTTCTCAGAATAAAATGTTGAGAATATTGGGTGAAGATAATGAATTTACGAACCAAGGATGGTTATCAGATAAAGGTAGATATAACTTTGATTATCTTCATTCAGAAAATAGGTTATTAAATATTCTTAGCAAGAGTGAAGATTCATTCAATGAAATATCTATATCTGAAGCTACAACAAAGATTAAAAATAAGATAGATGAGTTAGATAATCCAAACATTAAATTTTTAGTAGGTTCTAGTAGCACCAATGAAGAATATTTTATAATTAATGAAATAGCTAATTATCTAAATAAGGATAAATTTTTAAGCAAAGATAGTTCGAATATTTATTTTGGCGATGATCTTTTATTTAAGGGTTATTTTGGAGATGAATATTCTCAAGCAAAACTCGAAGACCTAGATAGTTCAGAAACAATAGTGATTTGGGCTGAAGATATTAAAGATAATTTACCAATTCTTTATTTAAGAGTAAAAAAAGCAGTCAAGAATGGCTCTAAGTTGATTGTATTTGGCCACACCAATACAGCAATCGCAGGACTAGCTGACTTTTATTTTGGCAAGGACATAGTTTCTAATAAATTTGAATTAATTCAAAATCCAAATGAAATTGAAGATTTGAAAAATAATATTGAAGGAAAAAAAGTAACTGTTATTGCTGGTAAATCTACAGTTTTTCAAAAAAAGGAGTCATTAGATAAGTTAATTAACTATTTAAATGAGAAATCTGAGTTAAAAGTCTTAAATTCCTTTAGCAAGGGGAATACTTTTGGTGCCTTACAAAACATAGATGAAGTCAAAGGTTTAAATGAGTTTTGTAATGAATTTGATAATAATGCTAAAAATATTGTTTTTACAATTGGAGTTAATCCAGTAAATTCATCATATTTTGGTAAGAAAATTAAGGAAAACTTAATTGCCTCAGATTTTGTAATCTCATTAGATTTATTTGTCAACGAAACAACAGAATTAGCAGACATGATACTACCAACTACTTCTTTAGGCGAAAAAGAGGGAACAGTAACAAATATGGAAATGAGAGTAATGAAACAAAACAAAATACTCCCTGCACCTGGTTCAACATTATCTGAATGGGAATACCTCACAAGCTTATTAAAGGTCCTTGGAGCAGATGTTAATTACAAAAATGAAAATGAAATTAATAACTTTTTAAGCAAACAATATAAAGACCAAGAACAAGTACCAACTTTTGATAATTTAAATAAGCCAAGCAATCTATTTGGGATGATAAATAAAAAAGATATAAATATTAATATTGAAGACCTTGAAGAAGATGATTTTTCTCTATTAATGGTTAGAAGACTTTATGGAGATTCCAGCACTCAGTTAAATACACCTTCTATTTCAATGTTGGGTTCACACAGATTTATTGAGCTAAATTCATCAACTGCAAAAAAATATGGAATTAATTCAAAAGTTGGGAATTTTATCCAAGGCTCTAATTCAATTTTGATAAATATTGATATAAATGAGTACTTACCTGATGATTTAGTAGTAGCACCAATTAATAGAAGAGGTTTTGAAACCATAGATCCGTGTTTAGATTTTGATATAAGTGAAGCAAAAAACAGAGAGGAATTAAATGTCAATTGATATAATTATCTCTCTTGTTAAGGCTTTTTTAATCTTAGGTTTATTACTAACCAATACAATTTTATTAATTTGGTTGGAAAGGAAAGTTGTAGCAGGGATGCAATCACGAGTTGGTCCAGACAGAGCAGGACCCTTTGGGATTTTACAAACACTTGCTGATGCGATAAAGCTTCTACTAAAAGAGCAAATCATGCCCCTAAAAGCTGATAGAGCAATGTATATTTTGGCACCAATTCTTGCATTAGTTCCTTCATTTTTAATTTTTATGATTATTCCTTTAGGTCCAGATATTGATCTAGAAATAAATGGGCAAAGCATTACAATTCCTCTTGTTGGTGCTGATTTAAATGTTGGTGTTTTATTTTTTCTCGCACTTTCATCTATAGCTGTTTATAGCGTTGTTCTTGCTGGTTGGTCTTCAGGTTCAAAATATCCGCTATTAGGCGGTGTTAGAGCGTCTGCTCAAATGATTTCTTATGAAGCAGCTATGGGTCTTTCACTTGTACCAGTAATTTTATATTCGGGGTCAATGTCAATGACGGAAATAGTTAAAAGTCAAGAAGGTCACCTTTCAAGTCCAATACCATTTTTAGATGCGATAGTAAGTTTTATACCAAAGTGGAATGTATTCCCTCAATTTGTAGCTTTTGCAATATTTTTTGTTGCCTCAATCGCAGAAGTAAATAGAGCACCTTTCGATCTTGTTGAGGCGGAACAAGAGTTAGTAGGAGGTTTTCATACTGAGTATTCGGGATTTAGGTTTGCTATGTTTTTCTTGGCTGAATATATAAATATGTTTAATATGTGTGCAATTACAGCGACATTTTTCTTAGGAGGATGGCTAGGGCCAACATTTTCAAACTTTTTACCTCCATTAATTTCAGCACTAATGCCTGCTTTTTGGCTTGGTATAAAAACATTTGGTCTTTTGTTTATCTATGTATGGATTAGAGCAACTTTACCTCGCTTAAGATACGACCAATTAATGGAGTTAGGTTGGAAAAGAATGATACCTATATCCCTTATATGGCTTCTTTTAACTTCAGTTGTTTTAGGGATAAGAGAGTTTGGTTTGCCATGGAGTTAAAAAGATTATGAGCATTGGATACGATTTATTAAAAGGTCTAAAAGTAACTTTTAAAGAGTTATTTAGAAAATCTGTTACAGACAAATACCCAAAAGAATTTAGAGAGAAACCGCAACGATTTCACGGCAGACACGTATTAAACAAGTATGAAGACGGTATGGAAAAATGTATTGGCTGTGAACTTTGTGCAGGCGCATGCCCAGCTCAATGCATTTATGTTAGAGGGGAAGATAATCCTGAAGACAACCCAGTTAGCCCTGGTGAGAGATATGGGTTTATTTATGAAATTAACATGTTGAGATGCATTTATTGTGCTCTATGTGTTGAAGCATGTCCAACAGAGGCAATTACTATGACATCTTTGTTTGAAATGAGCGTTGCAAATAGATCAGAAGCAGTTTTTGATAAAGATGTATTACTAGTAAATGAAGAAGGAGAACCTAATACACATGAGGACCAAACAAAATTAACTAATCCAGAAGAATTAAAAACTTCTGATGGATGGATGNNNNATATGTTAGATTTAATTTTATTTGCCATACCTGCCCTTTTTGTTTTAGCAGGAGCATTAATTGTTATATTTGCAAAAAACCCAGTGCATAACTCGATGGGATTAGTCCTCACCCTTGCTTCTTTAGCTGTTCTTTACATAACATTAAACGCAACATTTGTTGCCATGGTTCAAATGCTAGTTTACGCAGGAGCCGTAATGACACTTTTCTTATTCGTAATAATGATGATAGGTGTTGATAAAGCTGAACAAACCAAAGAGGAAATTAAAGGTCAAACTTTTCTTGTCTTAGGAACATTAATTTTACTTGGATCTTTGCTCACGTATGTAGTTATCAACTCAGGGTTTAAATGGGATTTGTGGTTTCCGGCTGTTGAATACAGTATCGAAGGCACTCCTAACTTAATTGCATCTACGCTATTTACTGGCTGGGTTTTTCCATTTGAGGTTATATCAATACTTTTAATTGTTGCTGCAACGGCTGCAATTGCATTAGCTTACGACACTAAAACAGCAAGGAAAGACAATGATGATTGAAGTTACAACCGACTGGTATTTAACTTTAGCCGCTTTGTTATTTTCCATCGGCTTTATAGGAATGATGGTTCGAAGGAACGCCTTGATAATGTTTATGTGCATAGAGCTAATGCTTAACGCAGTAAATTTAACTTTTATTACAGCATCAAAACACTTTGGAACTATTGATGCACAAGTTGCTGTATTTTTTGTTCTTGTAGTTGCAGCGGCTGAAGTGGTTGTAGGTTTAGCAATAATTGTTTCTATTTTTAAAAAGCAGGAAACAGCATCTGTTGATATTTTGAGGTCTTCGAAAGGGTAATAATGGAATACATTCTATTAGTAGTTGTTTTTATCCCTTTGATGGTCTCAATATTTTTAAATTCTATTTCTACATTATTAAATGAAAGATTGACAACATTTATAACGATAAATGGTGCACTCTTATCATTTACAGTCTCACTTTTTATGTTCGCAGTTCTACTCTTAGATAAATTTAAACCAATTTCTTTAAAGTTATATACATGGTTTCCTGATCCAGAAATAAGATTTGAATTTCTTCTTGATGGTTTATCGGGAACAATGATGCTTTTAGTTACTGGCCTAGGTTTGGTAATACAAATATTTTCTACCTCATATATGAGTGGTGATCCTAGATATGTTAAATACTTTGTATACTTTAATTTCTTTGTTTTCTCAATGCTTCTATTAGTTATGTCAGCTAACTTTTTAGTCATGTTCTTTGGTTGGGAGCTTGTTGGCTTAAGTTCTTATCTACTAATTTCTTTTTGGTCTGAGAAGAAAGAAGCAGCTAAAGCAGGAAATAAAGCATTCGTATTAAATCGAATTGGAGATTTTGGTTTTTTGATTGCTTTAATGATGATATTAAATACCTATGATACGTTTTCCTTTAAAACAGTTTTTGCAACAACATTAATAAATCAGCCACAGAATCTAGATCTTATTGTTGTCTTTCTCATGATTGGTGCTTTTGGAAAATCAGCACAATTTCCTTTATTTAGCTGGTTGCCAGACGCAATGGAAGGACCAACTCCAGCAAGTGCTTTGATTCATGCTGCAACAATGGTGACAGCAGGTGTTTTCATGCTGGTTCGAATTTCACCGCTATTACAGTTTTCAGAATTATCAAGTATCCTAATTATAAGTATCGGTCTCTTAACGGCTTTAATCTCAGCTTTTGCGGCAATAAATCAGAATGATATTAAAAAGGTACTTGCTTACTCAACAATCTCACAGTTGGGATTTATGTTTATAGCAATTGGGGCTGGAGCATATGTTGCAGCAATTTTTCACTTAGTTACACACGCATTTTTCAAAGCATTACTTTTCCTAGGTGCTGGTGCTGTAATACACGAAATGCATCACGAACAAAATATTCAAAAGATGGGTGGCTTAAAGAAAAAAATGCCACTGACCGCAGCAATGATGGGTATAGGGACTTTAGCAATTTCAGGAATACCTCCACTTGCAGGTTTTTGGTCTAAAGATGAAATTCTTGCTTCTACTTTTGCTAATGGTGGAATTTATTATGGATTCTGGGCCCTCTCCTTACTTGCAGCTTTTATGACAGCTTTTTATATGGGCAGACATTGGTTATTAATTTTTCATAAAGAACCAACAAATAATATTGATGATGTTCATGAGGCACCAAAAATGATGACAAGACCATTATTACTATTAGGTATATTTTCTATCTTTATAGGTTTTATAAACACACCATTTTTTCATGGGTTAGAAAAAGTCTTACATTACACATTAATTGACGTAGAAGTAACCCATCTGCCAGAAGGAATAGCTGTAGTAATTCTTGCTTTGATATCAATAGGAGCAGGATTTACAGGACTAGGTTTGGCATATTTGATATATATTGTAGATATATTTTCCTATTTTAAATTTGAGATTCCTTTCTTAAAAGAAGCAAAAGGCTTGTCATCAAATGTTTTATATTTAAACAAAGTTGGACACACACTTTTTGTACAGATACCTAAATCATTGGTTAGGAAAGTAGCTGTAGTAATCGATGGTCTCCTAATTGACGGCTTTGTTAATGGTGTATCTAATCTTTTCTATAAGTCTTCAAAGACAGTTTCAATAACTCAGTCAGGACTTGTTAGAAACTATGTTGTATATTTTGGGTTATTTTTACTTCTACTTGTTTCATTATTTGTAGCTACCCCCTTGATTGCATTATGAATATTTTAATTTATACCCTTATGTTGTTTCCGCTTATTGGTTCCTTAGTTATTTTTACAATGCCAAAAAGTAGATCAGAACTCTTTAGACCAATCGCAATATTTTTAAGTATCATCCCGTTTGGTTTATGTCTATATCTTTTTACAAATTCTCAATCAAAAGGCTCGTTTGTCAATATCCATACTATTGATTGGATTAAATCATATGGAATAAGTTTAACTTTTGGAATATCTGGAATGTCTCTTTTACTCCTATTCTTAACAGCAGTGTTGATGCTGCTTTCATTTCTGTCGGTAAGTGAAAAATACTCTGAAAGCAAAGGGTTCATTGGGTCGATACTTGTTTTACATTTTGCTGTTAATGGTGTTTTCTTGAGTGGAGACTTACTTTCACTATTCATATTTTTTGAAGCTTTACTTATTCCAATGTATTTCTTAATGGGGATTTGGGGTGGAGAAAATAGAAGGTATGCAACAATTAAATTTATTATTTACACAGTATTTGGTTCAGTGTTTATATTCATTGGAACCATATACGCTGGAGTAATAAGTTATGGAGTAACAGGTCGATTAGCTCTAGATTTTGCAACTTTATCCTCACTTACATTTACCTCTGAACAATCTAGAATATTGTTTTTGATGTTTACCTTTGGTTTCTTAATTAAGGTACCAATATTTCCTCTCCATACTTGGTTACCAGATGCACACGTTGAAGCACCTACTGCTGGAAGTATTTTATTAGCCGGGGTTTTATTAAAAGTTGGAGCTTATGGAATATTAAGAGTTTCCATCCCATTTTTTACTGAAGGCTTCTTAGAATATAAATTCTTAATTGCTGTTTTATCTGTAATTGGGATTATTTATGGAGCAATTGTAGCGATTGCTCAAATAGATATTAAGAGACTCATTGCTTACTCATCAGTTAGTCATATGGGATTTGTAATGCTTGGTATATCTGCTGGTAATTATTTAAGTTTAGAAGGTGCAATCATTCAGATGGTAAACCACGGTCTTACAACGGGAGCATTATTCATGCTTGTAGGTTTTCTATATGAAAGACGTCACACAAGAAGAATTTCAGATTTTGGAGGAATAAAAACAACAATGCCAAAGTATGCAGCGATATTTTTGTTTTGCTCATTCGCATCTATTGGCCTCCCAGGATTAAATGGTTTTGTTGGAGAGTTCATGATCCTTATGGGTAGTTTTGCTACATATAAAGTGTTATCTGGAATAGGTGCTTTCGGAGTTGTACTCGCAGCAATATATATGCTTTGGGCTTATCAAAGAATGTTTACTGGAGAGATCTCCATACAAGAAAATAAAGAACTTGTTGATTTAAATTCAAAGGAAATGATCTCGGTTGTTCCATTATTAGTTTTAATGTTATTTATTGGAATTTATCCAAGCTTCATAGAGAGTTATGTAACTCAAGATGCATTACTCATATCTGAGATTATTGATATTTTTAGTGGAAGGTTGAAATGAGTACTATTAGTGAGGCGATAGGCTTCAATCTTATTGTTATAGGACCAACTCTTGCGCTTGTTGCAACCGCTTTAGTTCTTTTATTTTGCACTATCACTATTGAGACATCTGATTTTGTTAAAAAAACAATAACATTTGGAGGCATTTTATTAACAATATTTACCGTATTTTTAAAATTTGGACTATTCCTTACAGATGGAATATCTTCATATTTTACTGAGAAAATATTAATTGATGAATTTTCACTTTTTGGAAATGTCCTGATTGCACTGATACTTCTATTTAACTTTTCTCCAATTTGGAATACATCTAATCAACTAAAAGACAAAACAACAGAGGCAATTATCTTAGCTCTTATGAGCGCATCAGGTTTCATGCTGATGGTAGATTCTGAAAGTTTTATGATGCTTTTTATTGGTTTAGAGATTGGATCAATAAGTCTTTATGCATTAGCAGGAATAAATAGAGGAGATCTATTAAGTAATGAGGCAGCACTTAAGTATTTCTTACTTGGATCTCTTGCATCCTGTGTTCTTGTTTATGGAGTTGCTTTAGTTTATATATCACTTTCAATCTCAGGTTTCTACGACACAGCAATCGCTATTCCATATATAGGTGCCGGGAACGTACCACTAACTACATTTATTGGGTTCCTCTTTATAATTGTTGGTCTTTTATTTAAAGTTGCTGCTGCTCCATTTCAATCATGGGCTCCTGATGTTTATCAAGGATCTCCAACTGGATATGTTGGGTATATGGCATCAGTTGCAAAGGTTGCATCTTTTCTTGTAATGGCAAGGCTATGCATAGTTTCTCTACGAGCTGTTATGGAGAATTTTGAATTGTTCTTCTTAGCTGTAATAATAATTTCAATTTTTGTTGGTTCATTCTTTGCAACCGTTCAATCGGATATGAAAAGATTGATTGCTTATAGTGGTGTTATTCAGTCAGGATTTATACTTTCTGGAATTGTTTCAGGTGTGAACGGCACTAGTGCTTCGTTGTTTTATATCACCGCATACACAATTCAATTAATTGGAATATTTACTATATTTACCATAATTAGTGGAAAACTTTCATCAGATTTTTCAATTGAGAATTTATCAGGACTCTTTGTTGAAAACAAGTTCTTAACAATTTGTTTTAGTATTTTTATGCTTGGTTTGGCAGGCATACCTTTAACAAGCGGTTTTATTTCAAAATTTATTTTGATAACAAACCTCTGGTCTTATGAGAGCTATGTATTAGTTGTAATATTAATGCTTTCAACTGTCGCAGGATTTTATTTCTACTTAAGACCAATATGGGTTGCTGCTATTGATAAACCCGAAACACCAGTGGAACGAATTACCTTAAAGAGGTCACAAATTTTATCATTAAGTGCTCTTTCATTTGCGACTATTTTCTTTGGTTTACTTCCAAACTCTTTAATCAACATTTCACGTTGGGTAATACAAAACTATTTATAATGATTTCAAAAATAATACCCCCTCCGGTTTTAGAGCACCAAGGTGGTTGGGATGAAATACTTTGGTTTTTAGTACCAGCTCTTCTTTTAACTTGGCTTAGAAATAAGCAAAATAAAGAGAATTCAAACGATTAATTATCAGATTATAAATAAAGATATATAATTAGTTTTGTGATAGAAGTAAAAAACTTAACCATGAAATACAAAAATGGTAAAGGTGTTTCTGATATAACCATTTCAGTAGATAATGGAGAAGTCAAAGGCTTGCTTGGCCCAAATGGTGCTGGAAAATCAACAACAATGAGAAGTCTCATGGGATTTTTAAACCCTTCTGAGGGCTCTCTCTCAGTTGAGGGAATAAATACAATTGAAAATCCAGTTGAAGCAAAGAAAATTATAGGATACTTACCAGGTGATCCTCAACTTCCTCAAAATTTAAATTCTAAATCTTTATTTAAGCTGGGTGCTGATATGAGAGGAAAATCTATTGATTATGCAATGGAGCTAGCAGAAAAGTTTGAACTAGAAGTTGATCAAACAATCAAAGAGCTATCTAAAGGAAATAGACAAAAAACTGCATTAATCCTTTCAGTGTTGCATAAGCCAAAGGCTTTAATTCTAGATGAGCCTACTTCTGGACTAGATCCATTTCATCAAAGGACTTTTTTTGAAATTATTAAAGAATTTTCAAATGATGGAGCGTCAATACTTCTATCTTCACATATAATTTCTGAAGTTGAAAAAGTTGCTGATTCAATGGCTGTCTTAAGAAATGGTTCAAAGGTATATGATGAAACTTATGAAACATTTTTAAATAAAGCAAAAGAAAAAGGTCAAGACTTAGAAGATGCCTTTTTCGAATTTTATGACAGAAGAGAGGAATAATGTTTAATTATTTTAAATACATGATCACAGTCCCAAGAAAATTTATTCTTAATTGGACTATAGCCCCAGCAATTTATTTGCTCATACTCCCTTTAGCTTTTGCTAACTCAAGTGTAGAAAGTTTGCTAATTGATACTCAAAGAGAAGCATTTAGAGGAATGTCTGAAAATGATTTAATGATGAACTTATTGGGAATATCTGACTGGGATAATGTTTTTACATTGGAAGGGATGATAACGACTTATATGTTAGTTCCATTTGTTCCGATTTTAGTTGGAATAGCTACAATCGTTCTTTTAAACAAATTGGGTTCTAAAGCTGAGGAAGATGGGACTTTTGAATTTGTTGCTTCTCTTCCAATGACAAGAACGACTGTATATTTAGCACAATCAATAATGGCAGTTGTATTTGGTCTATTTATTACTTTCGCATGGATGAATATTATGTTTATTCCTATAGCTACTATGGAGCTAAGTCAAACACTCGATTATGCGCCTTTAATGAAAGCCACATTACAATCAGCTTTAGCTGGTGTCAGCTTTGGTGCTCTAGGGTTTGCTCTTGGAGCATTTACAGGTAAATCTTCATTTGCATGGGGATTTGGGGCTGGATTAATGGCAATTGAATACCTAATAAATTCATTGTCTGGTACTAATGACTTCTTTTTATGGATAGATGACAATGTTTCATCTTTCGGTGCATACGGCAATCCTTATAGAGATGGGTTAATAGGAGAGGATTTAATACTTGTTATTGGAAAGATTCTTATATTCTTGGTCATCGGATTTATTGGATTTAGAAATAGATCTTTAAATCTTAGATAAATTAATTTCATACAAACCATTAATTGACTTACAATTGAGTTATGCCTGTTTATTCAAGAACAATTACAGTTAAAGAAGATATAGAGTCCGCTTTTACATTCACTGCTGATTTTAGAAATCTAGATAAATGGAATGAGGGAGATGAGGCAGAACTCATAACAAAAGAGCCTATAAGAGAGGGTTCTGTTTTTAAAGTCAAAACACATTTTAACAATAGAGAATTGGAATTAGATTATGAAATTATTGAGTGGGGGGCACCATTAAGGGCTTCTCTCAAAACAAATTCAAGAAATTTTGAAATAGTTGACACAATCTTTTTATCAGCAAACGCAAAAGGTACTGAGCTCACTTACTCAGTGGATATTAAATATAAAGGTATATTTATTTTGATAGGATTATTTTTTGGGCCTATGTTCAATAAATTACTTGATACCAATATAAAAAACCTTGAGGAAATTCTTGGTCCGGTCTAGATTTTGTTCTTTATTATTAATTTTTCTGTTTGTAATCAATTGTCAAACGGGCGGTAGTTCGTATATGAGTCCAGAACTTAATCAATTTCCATCTATCCAAGGCAACAACTTAAATAAAGAAAAAAAAGTTGTACCAGATGATTTTGTTGATAAAAATTTAATAGTTATTGTTGCATTCCAACAATGGCATCAGGCATTGGTTGACGAATCAATTAATCTTTTAGAAAACAATGGCTTAGGCTCAACACACAACATTATTGAAGTACCAACAATAAGAAAAACTTCCAAACTTAACGAAATTTATTTAGATGGCATTATGCGTGCTGGAATAAGAGATAACCGAATTAGAAATAGAACAATTACCGCATATTTAGATAAAGAGCAGTTTCGAAAAGATTTAAATATTCCTGATGAGGAAACTATTTATTGGTTTTTAGTTCAAAAAGATACAAATAATATACTGCTCCCTCCTACTCCTTTTTTTCCTTTTGAAGTTTTAACCCATTCCCCTTTTTGTAAATGAAGTTTTACAGGTTGACCGTATCTTCCTGATTCAAAACCATGTTTTCCTTCTCCAATATCAACTATAGTATCTCCTGTATTTAAATCATGGTCTACGGTAACTTTAGTTTTACTTCCAGGAAGCTCTACTTGTTTAACAATGTTTCTTTCAACCGTTCCTCCCATATCTTTTCCTTCTTTAAGAAC
>LULT01000090.1_pt1 | contig 19156 bp, 22 predicted proteins | sample 728141 | NCBI WGS metagenome assembly LULT01 (sample SAMN03860282, study PRJNA289734) | marine metagenome | biome: seawater column; feature: ocean; material: water; isolation source: Red Sea water column Station 108 - depth 100m | place: Saudi Arabia: Red Sea | collected 2011-10-15 | depth 100 m | reverse complement strand
ATGATACAGAAGGAGCACTCTTAGGGCTTTGCTGGCTGCACCTCTCAGATAAGTCTTCTAGTGTGAGTTTATTAAGTTTGCGAATGTTTTTTAGTTTTGTACCTAGGAGGTGGCTTTTTCTGTACAGAGTACTCATTGTGAAATTTACATTGTGAAATATTTATTGTGAAATTTTAATAAATAATAATCTAAAATTCACTAAATTTTCAATATTATGCTTAGTTAAATGACTGACAACATAAAAATTATTCCTAGTTTAAGCAGTGAAGAGCAAGAAATTTTGAATCCAAAGACTTTGGAATTAATCGAATTGTTGCATACTAAGTTTGATCCAAGGCGATTAGATCTATTAGCTCAGAGGAAGCATAGACAAGATGAAATTGATGATGGCAACAAACCAGATTTCCTTAATGACACCAAGTCAATAAGAGATGACGATTGGGAGGTAGCGCCATTACCATCTGATCTTCAAGATCGACGAGTTGAAATAACAGGGCCAGTAGATAGAAAAATGGTTATCAATGCTCTAAACGCACCTGTAAAGACGTTTATGGCTGATTTTGAGGACTCCTGCTCACCGACATGGAGCAATATTATTCAAGGGCAAATTAATTTAAGAGACGCTGTCAATGGAACAATTGAATTTATAAGAGATAGCGACCAAAAGCGCTACTCCCTTAATGAAAATACAGCGACACTCATTGTTAGACCGAGAGGTTGGCATTTAAATGAAAAGCACATCCTAATAAACGGTGAGGAGGTTTCAGGTAGCTTATTTGATTTTGCTCTTTACCTCTCAAATAATTATCAATCACTTAAAAGCAAAGGAAGCGGACCCTATTTTTATTTACCAAAACTTGAGAGTCATCTCGAAGCAAGGTTATGGAACGATGTTTTTGTTGAAGCTCAAGATTTTTTGAAAATTGAACAAGGAACTATCAAGGCAACTGTTCTTATTGAGACTATTTTGGCTGCCTTTGAAATGAATGAAATACTCTATGAGTTAAAAGACCATTCTGCAGGACTTAATTGCGGTCGTTGGGATTATATTTTTAGCTTTATTAAACGATTTAGAAATGATCCTGGTTGTATTTTGCCGAATAGAGATGAGGTTACTATGACGAGACATTTTCTTAATTCGTATGTCGATGAGCTAATTAAGACTTGCCATAAAAGGAATGTTCATGCGATGGGTGGAATGGCAGCACAAATCCCTATAAAGAATGATATAGAAAAAAATAAATTAGCCATGAATAAGGTTCAATCTGATAAGCTTCGTGAAGCAAAAGCTGGGCATGATGGAACTTGGATTGCTCACCCAGGTTTATCAACAATCGCAATGAATGCATTTGACTCAGTCATGGCTGATAATCCAAACCAAATAAGTAATAAGAGGAATGATGTCAATACGACTGCTTCTGATTTATTAAAGATTCCAGCTGGTTCAATTACTGAGCAAGGTATAAAAGAAAATATTAGAGTTGGCGTCCAATATATAGAAGCCTGGTTATCAGGTAATGGTTGTGTGCCTTTATACAATCTAATGGAAGATGCTGCAACAGCAGAAATCTCACGTTCACAAATATGGCAATGGATTCATCATAAAGTTAGGATCTCAGAATCAGAACAAGTAATTAGCGAAGAATATTTTGTTCAAAGTCTTGAAGAGGAAATGGATCTGATCATTACAGAGAGAGATTTTGATAGTGATCATCTTCAGACAGCAATCGATTTATTTAAAGACATGTCAATTAGCTCAGAATTCGATGAGTTTTTGACTTTACCTGCATATCAACACCTTTAGGAGAAAAAAATGGGTGATAAAAGAAACTATTCAGCTGATCAAGTCAAGGCCCTTCAAGGTTCAATCAAGATTGAACACACATTGGCGAAAATCGGGGCAAAACAGTTACGCAATTTATTTGAGAATGAAGATTACGTGAATACTTTTGGCGCCTATAATGGGCAACAAGCTGTTCAGCATGTAAAGGCTGGTCTTAAAGCTATTTATGTATCAGGTTGGCAAGTTGCGGCTGCAGCAAATTCTAATGACGAGGTCTATCCTGATCAAAGTCTCTATTCTGTAGATTCTGTACCCAACGCTGTTCGAAATATTAATAATGCATTTCGACGCCAAGACCAAATTCAGGTTCAAGATGGAAGAGAAGGATTCTATTATGCTCCAATCGTTGCTGATGCTGAAGCTGGTTTCGGTGGTGCGTTGAATGCGTATGAGTTGGCTAGGAATCTTATAGAAGCAGGCGCAGCAGCTGTTCATTATGAGGATCAATTGTCCTCAGAGAAGAAGTGCGGGCATCTCGGTGGCAAGGTTTTAATATCCACAAGTCAGGCAATTAGGAATCTAAATGCAGCAAGACTGGCTGCTGATGTCGCTGAAACAGATACTTTAATCATAGCTAGAACTGATGCAGAAGCAGCAAGACTTCTTATGACTGATGTGGATGAGATAGACCGAAAATTTATGACTGGAGAAAGAACATCTGAGGGTTTTTATCAGATTTCAGGAGGTCTTGAAATGGGTTGTGAGCGAGGACAGGCATTTGCTGAATACGCTGATCTGGTTTGGTGTGAGACGTCAAAACCTTGTTTGAAAGAGGCAAAGCAATTTGCTGATGCCGTTCGTGGAGCCTACCCTGAGCAAATGCTGGCATACAACTGCTCTCCAAGCTTTAATTGGAAACAACATATTTCATCAGACACAGAAATAGCTGAGTTTCAAAAAGAATTAGGCAAATTAGGTTTTAAATTCCAATTCATAACACTCGCTGGTTTTCATACGACCAACTTCGCTGTTTTTGATTTTGCTAAAGAGTATAAAGAGAATGGTATGTTGGCATTTAGCAATTTGCAGCAAAAAGAGATGGAGTATCAGAAACATGGTTTTACTACGGTGAAACATCAAGCAGAGGTTGGAGTGGGTTACTTTGATGCCATTAGTCAGTCAGTTGGGGCAGATAGTGTAGCCGCATTGGCAGATTCAACAGAAAACGAACAATTTGGCTAAAAAAAAGAGCCCCGTGAAGGGCTCTTTTTATTTATTTATATGGATAATTAGTCAGCAACTGAAGCTAGTATAGCTAATACTAATGCACCGACTGCTCCTGCATCCCCTAAGGCGCCTACAGTAGAAATAAAGCTGTCATAGATATATCCCACAAAAGGAACATCACCGAAGACAACCCCTGCAACAACACCTAGTCCGATTAGACCAATAGCAATACCAGTAAAATCAGCGATGTAGCTTTTTAACATATTCATATTATTCCCCTAAAAATAAGTAATTTATAAATGTGCTCATCTTCAAGCTATTCAATCTAATCAGACATTTGGCTCTGTGTCAAAAAAGTTCAGATTAATTTTTAACTGGAATTGAATCTTTCCATTGTTCAATTAATTCACGATTATCTGTTTGCCAGGGATGAAAATCTTTTCTAAAAAAAGCCAGCCAGGGCAAAAAAGCTGTCCTTAAGATGCCTGGCTTGATAAAAATAAAATTTATTGCATCAATCCAGGTTCTTAATTTCCACTGTTGCTTGTCGTGTTTTAACATTATAAATATTCCTCTGAATGTATCTTTAAGAATAAAATAAGTGGCTAAAAGTAGAGCTCTTCTTCGCATCTTTAGTGAGCCACCGACAGTCTTGTATACATCAAAAGCAACTGCTTTATGTTCTGTTTCTTCTAACGCATGCCAGTACCAGAGTTTAGCAACTTCTTTACCGGATCCTTCAAAATGCTCCTTATCTCTCAGTAGATTATCTGCAAGAATAGCTGTTAAGTGTTCAGCTGCTACAGTGGAAGCGAGTCTTTGTATGGGCTTTAATAGGCTATATCTGTCACGATGTCTTATAACTTGAGGCTTTGATAACTCCTCCAGATCGTAACCTCTGAGACGGCAGAGCAAATCATTGTATTGTTGGTGATGTTTTCGATGGGCGGCCTCTTGACCATAGAATGAGGATATTTCATCAATCAATTTTGGGTCTTTTATATCTTTTTCAAAATGTTTAACTGATTCTATAAAAGCTCTTTCACCCAGTGGAAAGAGTAAGGAGAATGAATTCTCAAATGCAGTTTTAAATGCACTTCCATCAAACCAATCGTGAGCAAGGTCATTCTCTAGATCAAAATTTGGTTTTCTAACATTAATCGTATGTTTAGCTGGACTTCCGCTTTGTTTATTCATTCTTTGAATATATCACAAAGTACTCAGTCAAATTATGAATAAAAAATGTTCTATTAATTGCTACAATAATATTAAAGGGACTCTTTGAGTCTTTTTTTTTCTTAGTTAATACGGAGATTTTTATGAAACAAATTTTTACAACAATTATTTGTGCTGCTTTCTTTTTAGCTCCTTCAGATGGATTTTCTGGAGGTCACGAAAAAGATGAACATGACCATGATCACTATCATGGAATTGAAGCTACGGCTAACGACTGGATTACGGCGCTATACACTGGTAAGTCTGAGTCAATAGAGACAGTAGAAAATAATATGGCAGACGATGGACAATCTGTGCAAGGTCGTTATGTGGGTTTCGGATTCACATGGGATCCTAGAGAAAATGAAATGAGAGTTGGTCGGGTTACACCAAATAGCCCAGCAGATGGAGCCTTAGAGGTGGGCGATTTATTTCTTGAAGTTAATGGTGTTAAGGCAATTCCTGAGAATTTTGAAAAGCTTGGATTTAGAGGTAAGCCTGGAGCTGAAATCGCAGCTGTGATTGAAAGAAAAGGAATGAAAAAAGATATCACCTTCAAAAGAGGAATTGTTAATGGGAGGTTAAGTAAAACTCAAGTTTTAGAGAACATGAACTTTGCTGAAGCTGATGAATGGCCTGCTAAAGAATTTCGGATTATTGACGTCTTATCTAAGGATAGTATTGTTTATGTCTTATCCAATGCTACTCAAACCGATTATAACGTTGATCTAGACTACAATGTATATACAGTTCACCGCTTCATGTTCAATGATGATGGGCAAGTAATAGAGATTGCTAACTTAAGTGAAGATAGGTTTGTTTTAGAGCAAACAGGTTTCACAATCACAAGATAAGACAGTGTTTCTCATCCAGATGTAAAGCATCTGGATGAGACCTTCGATTCTATTAATTTTTTATCAGTTATTGATAGAGAATATGAGTTTCTCTAGAAAGACATATAAAAAGCTATTATATTGATTTTATTATAATGGTTTGTGGGGATTCAAAAATAGCATGAATGGCTTTCTGCCTATTAATCCACCTCTTAAAGAGTATGGCTCTTCAAGTGATTCTGCTTCCTTATTAAGGATTAAAGAAGTTGCTAATGATCTTCCAAAATTATTGCTAACCGATCGTGTTGAACGAACTATAAATTCGCTATCTACAGATGACTTCGATGTAAGTGAATTACTAGACAAAAATTCTGAAGAAGAGATTAATTTAGCCATGTCACAGTTAAGCTTCATTGCTCATGCCTATATTCTTGGAGGATCAGAACCAAAAAGTCTTTTACCAAAAGTAATTGCAAAACCTTGGGTTGATCTTTCAAAGGCATTAGCAAGACCTCCTGTGCTTAGCTATGCCAGTTACTGCCTACATAATTGGTATCTTCTAGATTCTGAAGAACCGATTGGTCTAGATAATGTGGCACTAATCAATAATTTTCTTGGTGGTATAGATGAGGATTGGTTTGTAACTATTCATGTTTGCATAGAAAATGCAGCTTCTAATGCTATTGATGCCTCTAAAGAAATAGCGAAGTGCACAAACGAATCAGACGAGGCTTTAGTGGAAGATCTTCTCAATAAAATTTCAATTTCTATGGCTGCAGTAAATGAAATATTTAAACGAATGCCAGAGCGATGTGATCCCTATGTTTACTATCATCGAGTAAGACCATTCATCTTTGGATCTAAGGATAATCCAGACCTTAAAAATGGCGTTATTTACGAGGGAGAATATGGTAATCAGTCACAATTTTTTAGAGGTGAAACTGGAGCACAAAGTAGCATCATGCCGACTCTGGATGGTGCAATGGGAATTGAGCATAGTGAGGACAGTTTAAGGCATTATCTTAATGAAATGAGAGATTACATGCCCTTAGAACATCGAAAATTTATTGAACAGGTAGAGTCTAAATCAGTGGTCAAAGAAATTATAAAAGATTCAGATGGATTGACTGACGCTTATAATAAATGTTTAGAAGAAATCAGAGCATTATTCACAATCAGTCAAAACAGAAAAATCCATTCGGGGCAGGAGGTTCAACAATCCGAGGTACCGGAGGAACCCCTTTTATGAAATATCTAAAGAAACACCGAGATGAAACTCAGAAACAAAAACAGTAGATATTTCTTTTAACTAAACTTTTATTTTTCGTTTTTCAGCAATCGAAATATCTGGATGCCATGTTTGAGTGGTGGGTTTATTGGCAACATCCAATTGCATAATCCTTAAATCAATTAGATAGGGCCTACCATCTCGAGTTGTTCTATTAGCTTTTTTTAAAGATTTGCTTAGTTCTTCTGGAGTGTTGGCTTGAGATGCTTTAATGTCAAAGCTATTAGCTAGACCTACATAATCCACAATAGGGTTTCCTAAATAACAACTAACGTCTTTCCAAAGGTCTCTTGTTTCTTTGTTTCTGATTAATGGAGAATTAAGGTAAATTCTATTTCTTTCACCATCATAGCTTAAGTTATTAAAGACGATAACTGTCACGGGAATATCATATCTAGATGCCGACCACAATGATTCAATTTGTCCAAAAAGCATTGCTCCATCACCCACTAAGCAAGTAACCTGACTGTCCGGCTGACCAATTTTAGCTCCTAGAGAAGCACCAATACCCCAGCCAAGCGCAAAGCCTGTCGTCCCACCGATTAATGATCTTTTATTTGGAGCAAGATTCATCCATTCAAATGGGGTGAAGGTGTCTAATTCAGAGATAACAATTCCATTCTCATCCAACTCTTTGTTGATTTCGTAAGAGGCTCGTTCCCATGAAACTGGACTAGAATTCCAGTTAGCTTTAGCATCTTTCTCTTTTTTAGTTTCAAATTTTTTGTTAATTCCTTTGGTTATAGAAAGTCTCTCTTCTCGGATTTTTTTAAGCCTATCTTCAGTCGCAAGGGATTTTACAGATTCTTCAATAGCAATTAGAGTTTCTTTCATGCCCGCAGCGATAGCAATATCTGTAGGGGAATACCCATTCCGTAAAACCCAACAAAAGACTCATGATTAAAGGGAACATCGCCATAAACGCTATAACCTTGAGTCATTTTGATACCCAGCAAATCAGATAATCTAACAACATGATCATTAGCGTTAGCTCTAGTTACCTCATGACCCACAGACATTAAAGGTGAATCTGCTTCGATCAATGCTTTAGCGGTAGCTTCAATGAGTTCAGGTTTGGGTTGTAAACCCATTGGAATTTTAAATTGGCTCTGAGGGTATATGGTCTGTCTAATGTTATCTTTTCTTAAAATAGAACCAGGAAATCTTAAATAAACTGGTCCACCAGGAGGAGTTTCAGCCAGTTTGATAGTGCGTCTTAGCATCTCACTAATTTGCAGAGGATTATCCACCTGCCAACGCCATTTAGTAAATTGAGTCATTGTCTCCAGCCAATCATCCATTTGCTGAAACCCATTTCTTCCGGCAAAGTTCGAGCTAGAACCATCAGATAAGACCGCAATAGATGATCGATCTTTCCAGGCGTTGTATAAGTTATTCATTGCACTCGGAATAGCCACCCCTGGAAGCATCAGTATGGCAGTTTTTCCTGTAGCAAGTTCATAGCCATGAGCCATAGAGGTTGCTTGTGATTCTGCGATTGATGCAATGTATTGCATATCATCATTCATTGTAAGAGCATCAAAAAAAGGACTCATTCCGGTTGCGCTCGTACCAAAGATGTATTCCACATCCGCAGCCCTTAATGTCTCAGCTAGAATATCTGCACCAGTACCTGTGATTCTTTTACCCTCTCTAGGAATTACGTCCCGAGCGTCAGCAACTGATGTTATCAGTGTGTTTGCAGCAACTTGACTAAACCCTAATGCCAAGAGTTTTTTGCTAAAGTCTCTACGAGAAATATCATGATCAAAGAATTGTTTAAATAGTTCTCTCATTTATATTTTTAGTATTTGTTTGCCTATATTTTGCCCTGTAAAAAGTCGATTGAGTGTCTCAGGGCAATTTTCTATTCCTTCTTGAATATCTTCTCGATGTTGAATTTTACCTTCCATAAGCCATTTTGAAAGTTCTTCAATAGCTTCATCCATTCGGTCAAGATAATCCAACACTAAAAATCCCTCCATCCGGGCTCTTTGAATAATCAATGCACTAAGATTCCTAGGACCTACCGGCATCTCTTCGCTGGCATAGTTAGAGATTGATCCACAAATGACTATTCTTGCATTTAAATTTATTTGAAATAAGACCGCTTCTAACAAAGGACCCCCAACATTATCAAAGTAAATATCTATTCCTGAAGTAGCAATTTTTTGGAGCTCTTTCCTGGCATTAGAGTTTTTATAATCAATTACATGATCCAGGCCACAATTATTAAGCCATTCACACTTTTCTTCACCACCAGCTATACCTATGACATTACATCCTTTAATTTTTGCTATTTGAGCTACCACAGAACCGGTTGCCCCAGCAGCACCAGAGACTAAAACCGTTTCCCCTTCTTTGGGCTGACCGATATCCAGTAAGCCAAAGTAGGCGGTAACACCTGTGAGCCCGAGAACATTTAACATAGTAGGTGCAGGTAAAAGCTCTGGAACAATTCGGTATCCTTTGCCATCGCTTATTTGATGAGTTTGCCAACCGACAAAACCATTAACCAAATCACCTTCCTTAAACTTTTCATTCTTAGATTGAATGATTCTACCCATGCCTCCCGAACGGATGACCTCATCTATTTGGATTGGCGGCAAGTATCCTGGAACATCTGTTAGCCACATTCTTTGCGTAGGATCCACAGAAAGATATTCAGTTTGAATTAAAATCTGGCCTTCTTCTATATCAGGAAGATTTTCTTCAATGAATTCAAAGTTTGATTTTTCTACTAAACCCTTGGGCCTACTTCTTAAAATCCATTTCTTGTTAGTTATCCCCATATTTGTTCTCCAGATTTAACTATTAGTTTCTTAATTATGCACTGTAATTACAGACCTAAAAAATTATTTCGTCTGCCACATAACTTACTGACCAATTATGCCCTAATCTTTTACCCTTATATTTATCAGGAAGATTGCGAACCTCATGACCTTTGAAATTAATGAGTTGAGGGTCGTAACTTAAATCTTTAAAGGCATTATCTAGCGTTTTTATTGTTTTCCATTGAACCGATTTTACATTCTTATTTCTCTGCTTGGGCGGCACGTAATTGCAAGAGTTGGAGATGGAATCTAATCCAGCTAAAGGGCTGGCTATCGTATGGATTTCAATTGGTGTATTGCTTGTCCAGTTTTCAATAAACCATGTCAAAAGAATGCCTCCATAGCTATGACCAAGAAGGACGATCTTCTTAATGGTCGAGTTTTTCTCTAAGAGTAATAATATTTCTTGGTTTAGCTTTAGCGCAGATGGTAAAAAGCATGATTCATCGTCCCATCGATAGAAGAGAGTAAGTCTGTCGTTTCCATCTAATTTTGTAAGTGGGTAAACCCATTCATAACCTTCGCTTCTTACTCCATGCACCCCAATAACAGCAACCTTTTCCTTCTTATTCATCACCTCAAGTGGGCTTAGACCATATTCTAGACTCATTAACCTTTGTCCTGATTTGATGTAATCATTTTCAGGATCCATTGAATCTAGCCAAGGGTAGGAAGATAGGCTAGAGTGGCTATAAACAACCAAGAAGAATAATAGCGAATGAATTTTCCTCATATTCTTAAGTTTCTAGAGATTAATCAAGATCATAAATTCTATAGTGACTTGGAGATAGAACTCCCAGACTAGTTTGTTCTAGAGAGAGTTTACGACGATAGATCTGTTTAAATCTTTCTTCGCCAAAGGCATTTTTTATCATATTGTTCCAAATTTCTTGGGCTTTTTCATCATGTCTAATTTCAACAGAACCCCAAACAATAACGTGACCGAAGGTCACGGGCTTACTAATTGAAACACAGGCTCTAGGGTCTCTTTCTAGGTTTCGTTTTTTTTGCTTTCCCGTAAAGCTAAACAATAGACCTTGTTCATGAATACCCATCATTAATGGGGTCACATGAGGTCCTCCATCAGGACCTATAGTTGAGAAATGAACCCATCCATCTGGCTCATGAATTTTATTTATGGCTTGAATTAATTTTTCATCCATTGTTATTTCCCGATAATGATTCAGTAATATAATCTACAACAAAAGGCGTGATTACACTCAATATATAAAAGATAATTATTGTAACTAAAATTGCTAGCAACATAATCAGTATCTTTTTCATGATTAATAAGAAAATTTACGCTTGTCTAACTTGACTTAGGCTGCCATTCAGGAGATCCAAAGAACGACAAGAATTTTTCTGAAAAACTGCTCGATCGTTTAAAGTCATTGACAAACCCTATCCAACTAAAAGCAGTAATTTTAAAAGCATTAGAGGTTTTCACATTATTAGTCAAACCATAGATTACCGTTTCACGTTCTTCGGCATAAGTACCAAACATTCGATCCCAGATAATAAAAAGATTCCCAAAATTTTTGTTTAAGTACCCGTCGTTTACTCCGTGATGAACACGGTGAGCAGAGGGAGTAACCATGAACCATTCCAAAGGCCCTAATTTGCCAATGGTTTTAGTATGCTGAACAACAGCCCAAAGAGTTGATGCAGCTCCGACAATAAATGTTAGGAAGGGATTGAATCCTATTAAGGGCATAATGAAAAAAAATGGGACTCTGAATATTGGGTTGAACCACGCCTGTCGAAGAGAGACTAAAAAGTTCATTTCTTCACTGGAGTGATGATTCATATGAATTCCCCAAAAGAATCTGACACGATGAGATGTTCGATGAAACCAGTAGTAGATAAAATCAATGGTTATTAGAGTTAGGGAGATTTGTACCCACAGTGGGTATGACTCAATATTAAAAATTTTGAACTGATATAAAAATAAATAAAAAGCAATGATAGAGCTTTTTGTTACAAGGTTAACAAATACATTTCCAAGGATTAAACCAATTGTTCCTAGAGAATCGTTCCGATTATAGTAGCCTAATTTTTTGGAAGCTGAAAAAAACCCCTCGATAAGAATCAATGTGAGAACAATTGGGGCACCAACTGCGTAAACAGTGTATTCCGTCACATTGTTTTCGAACATTAATCTAGTTCTTAGCCACAGACGCTGGTCTTAAAGCTCTTACTGACACTCTTCCATTCTCATCAATGTCAGAAATGGATAATTCAACACCAACAACCTCGGCAAATGCATGGTATCTTTTCTTGATCCATATATCGTGAACTTCTTGTTCAGTAAGATCGTGCTGACCCATCCTTCTGGTTTGTTCAAGCACTAGACCAAACGGCGACTGCCAGCTTCTTTCAGCATCAGTTTTATCTATCTTTAGATATAACTGATAAGCACAAGCGGTTCTGTCAATCATACCGACCATGGCTGTATCTAGTTGACCTGTCTTTAAGTAATTTCTTCTAACCCTCTCCAAAAGCGGTCTAGTGGTTTCAACTTCATTTGCAATTAACTCATCGATCATGTCGTTATCTTTTGCAAATTGAATTGTGGTTAATATCATCTTAACTAATGCATCGTTAATATCGTGTTGATAAGCGCTTCTTTCGTTCAAAGTCATCAACACAACATTCATTGCCCTAGCTAATTGATCTTCCATCCCTTCATAACCACTTGTTGGGGCGACTAGTTTCTTGTCTTTACTGTGACCACCAGCTTCAAGTTCACCAACGGAACCTAAAAAACTAGCGATGACAAGACTGATTAATACGATCCTCATCTTTTATTCCTCCAATTACTGATAATTTTAACTTTATTAGAATATCTTGAGTTACTCAAGCTTCTCTTACTATTTTTGCTTAAAGCGCTAGCTATCTTGGCTTATAATATGCCTAGAAAAAATGGTCAGTTCCAAACAAAAACATTCGATGCAACCTCAACCGAATCATGATGAATCGGTCAGACAAGATTTTGTTACTGATCTCAGAGCGTTTCTAACTGATGAGATATACCCAAAGATCACTCCCTATTATGAGAAAAATGTTGAAGCAAAATTTATTCAAGAAAAAAACAGGAAGCCAAAAGATAAGAATGAGGTGAGAGATCTTATGCTAAAAGACAATGCCTATCAAAGCTGGAGTTTATTACAAAGATTAAGTCAACAAATGATGTTTACCTCTGTGATTGATACTGTTGAAAGAACTCTTGATGATCTAATTGAGCGTTCGAAAAAGAATAACAACTTAGGCTCACTTGAACTTGACAATAAGATTGATATGCCGAGATATCTGACCGCATATGACATTCATCAGCAACCGGGGGGTTATCATACTGAATCGACAGAAGATGATATTTCACCTGGAGTAGTTTATGACATATCACTTCCAATTTATTCTAGAAACTCAATGGGCAGTGAGAATGATTTGTTGTCTCAAGCCATCATCGGTCATATCGAGAAATATATAGACAGCCTAAAACCTGAGAAAATTCTTGATATGGGATGTGCAATTGGAAACTCAACATTGCCTTTTGCAAAGATTTTCCCTGACAGTGAAATATACGGGATTGATGTCGCTTCACCTTGTCTAAGATATGCTCATGCAAGAGCTAATGCATTGGGAGTTACCGCACATTTTAGTCAACAAAATGCCGAAAATACTGACTTCAGTAACGAAACATTTGATCTTGTTACCTCATGCCTATTCCTTCATGAGACCTCACACGATGCTATACCCAAGATAATTAATGAAACTTATAGACTTCTTAAACCAGGAGGCTGGATGATTCACTTGGATGTTTATCCTTTTCATAGAGATGCTGTAGAGCCACTTTATGATTTTCTTAAAGATTGGGAGGTAACCAACAATAATGAAAATTTTTCAGGCGCTTTAAGGAATATGGATCTTCAAAAAATATTCGAGGATGCAGGTTTCTCTAGGGAGAGCATTGAATTTACATCTGCGGAAGCTGTTGCAAAATACACCAAAGGTTATACCGGAGACTTCTATTTAAAATTACCGATCTACTTGGCACAAAAACCACATAAACAATGAACTCAAAAATAGAATTACCTCGAGTAGCAAAAGGTAAAAAACCGATATATCTCGATGAAAGATCAATAGATAACCTAATGGCAATGATTATGACCTTAACTCAAGAAATCTCAGTTTTAAGGGATCGGTTAGACACTATTGAAAAACTCCTAGTAAGTAAGAAAGCAATCACCCTTGAGGACATTGAAACTTTTGAACCTGATGATGATTTAGTGGAAGAAAGAAGAGATAGAAGACAAATGCTTTTAAAAAGAGTCTTACTGCCAATTGATAAGGAACTCGAAAAATAATGAATTTTGGCGATATAAGATCCATTCATGATGGACCCTTTAAGTTGGTTTTTGTGTCAAGCGGAGGGGGAGGGAGTGCAATCTCTGATTTGCTAAAAGTACCTGGTGCAAGCCAAACAATACTTGAATCTTATATTCCTTATTCCAGGGAATCTATGAATGAATATCTTGGATTTCAACCTAGTCATTATTGTGGACTTCAAACAACCGTAAATATGGCGGTTACCGCTTTTAATAGAGCAAAAAAACTGGCTCCTTCTGTCGATCCATCCAATCTACTGGGGGTCGCGGTCACGGCAACTCTATCAACCACTTATGAAAAGCTAGGCAGTCATCGATTTTTTGTTTGTATTCATGGCTTAGATGCCACCCATGTTATTTCATCTTATTTAACTAAAGGAAAACGGACGAGGTCCTCTGAAGAGGAGCTCGTAACTGAATGTTTGGAATCATTAATTGGAATTGTTTGCGGAGTAAATAATGAGTTGCCAAAATTGACTCAAAAGATTGAATATGAGGTTTTTAGCTCAAAACCCGAATGGCACGCATTAGAATCAGGGAGGGAGTCATTGGTTCATAGCGCTCTCGAGCCATCAAAACTTATTTTCCCAGGGGCCTTTAACCCATTGCATAAGGGCCATAAGAGGATTCAGAAAATTGCTGAGAAAAGAACTAGGATGCCGGCTACCTTTGAGATTTCAATTGGTAATGTTGAAAAAACATTATTGAGTTATTTTGAGATCCATAAAGTACTGGATCAATTTAAACCAGATGATCGCTGGGCGCTCACCAATGCCCCCACTTTTGCTGATAAAGCACGTATCTTTAAAGACTCAACTTTTATTCTGGGAATAGATACATTAATTAGGATGTTTGATGAGAAATTTTACGGTGATCAAAAGCAAATGCTGGAAAGTATAGATCTCTTTAATGCTAATGATGTCAACTTCATAGTCTTTGGAAGGAAAATCGGTGACATTTATAAAACCCTCGATCAAGTCTCAATACCTACTAGTATCGCTGATCGTTTTCAAGGAATCCCTGAGTCGGAGTTTCGACTCGATATTAGTTCCAGAGAAATAAAAAAAGACCAGGAAGAAAATAAGATACCGGCTTAACTTGTCTCTAAGCCTTCAGCAATAACAAAATCACGATCCGCCGAATGCTCGATATAAGTTAAAGCTTCACGATAGAGTTCACATTCGTAACAGGCGATAGCTATTTCCATGGTTTTAAATTCAACAATCACAGTTTTGGGGTGCTCTCCTTTTTCCTTTTGTAATTGATTGCCTTTGCCAGTGACTAAGAACCTACCATTAAAAGTTTTAACTGCTTGTGCAGCAGCATTTGCATACTTTTTATAGTCATCCATATCATGGTATTTACAGCGAACAATAAAATATGCGGCCATGATCGGGATTCCAGTAATTAAATAAGAGCTTCGATTTCTTTCTCAATATCTTCTGGTTTAGTGTTTGGGGCAAATCTAGAAACAACATTTCCCTTTTGGTCAACTAGGAATTTTGTAAAATTCCACTTTATCTTTTTAGAGCCCAGAAGCCCTGGTTTTGTTTCACATAAATATTGGTAGAGAGGATCAGCTGTGGGTCCGTTAACATCAATTTTTGCAAAGACAGGAAATTCAATTTGAAAATTTAAGGAACAAAATTCTTGTATTTCTTTATTCGTACCTGGTTCTTGTTTTCCGAATTGATTACATGGAAAACCCAATACTGAAAAATCTTTATCTTTAAATTTAAGATGAAGGTTGTTTAATCCTTCATATTGGGGCGTAAAGCCGCACTTACTTGCTGTGTTAACTATAAGCATTAATCTATTTTTATAATCACTAAGGGAAACTACTTCACCTTCAGCGTTTTTACAGTCGAACTTATAAATGTCACTCATTAATTGTTTCTCCAAATTATTCGCTATTATTATGTTTATGAAATCTCTAAGGCAACTTATGAAAGTTCAGAGGTAAATTATATAATAAAATTACAATCTGAAATAAGTTCTTGTGTGCTATTCTTTTGTTAGTTTTTTAAGACAACAATTTTAAACGGAGAGATTTCATTGGACAAACTAAGTCCCTTTCATTTAGCCATACCTGTCAATGATTTGAATCAGGCTAAAGATTTTTACAACGGTCTTCTAGGGGCAGAAATCGGAAGATCCGATCCAACTTGGATTGACTTCAATTTCTATGGGCATCAATTAGTCTGTCATTTATCGGAGAGTAATAACGCTCAAAGTAAGAATCCAGTTGATCAACATGAAGTTCCCGTCCCTCATTTTGGAATAGTGTTGGAATGGGATACTTTCCATAAACTGGCGACGTATTTAAAAAACAATAAGGTTGAATTTATTATTGAGCCAACAATTAGATTTAAAGGTCAAGTTGGAGAGCAAGCAACTTTATTTCTAAATGATCCTTCAGGAAATGCCATTGAATTCAAATCCTTTAAGGATCAAGAAAATTTATTTAGAAAAGACTAAGTATCTTGTTGAAGTAACATTCAGATAGCTTGATAATAAACAAGCTAAAGGAGTAATTTATGGATATTTTTTCCTATATTTTCAGCGAAGGAACTTGGTTTGGAATAATAGACAATGGCATTCTAGTTTTTGTTTCTCTATTTGGTGTCAACCTTGAACGAAGACTCGGTGGCAAAGGCGTCTACGGAGCTTTATTTGGCGCCCTATTAGGTAATGCACTTAGTGATGGTGTTGCCGCTATTATCGATCCTGCCACGAGAATGATAGCAGGGGGCATTTTTGCCGGTTGTATGTATGTTGTGGTATTAGCCTATATTTATGTGAAAGTCGCTAAGCCTGATTTAGATTCTTAAATATGTCATCAGCGATTGAAAATTGGCATCTCTGTATTGAGAAAAATATTGTTGATGCTTCATTTATGGATCAGGAAATAGAGTTTTATTCACCCTTTGTTTATAAGCCTATTCAAGGTATTGAAAACGTCATGAAATACCTAAATGCTGCTAATCAAGTTATTAATAATGATCATTTCAAATACACAGATGAAATTGTTGGAGAAGATTCTGCTTTTTTAATCTTCGAAACCAAAATTGAAGAGATCTATATCAACGGTGTGGATTATATAATTTGGAATGAAGAGCAAAAACTAACCGAACTTAGAGTTTTAATTCGGCCATTCAAGGCACTAACTCTAGTTGCTGAGACTATGTCCCAGCATCTCTAAGTCATCTAATGGAAAAATCTTTTACTAATAAAAATGACTATTGGGCTGCCAATCTTAAGTTGGTTGCCAGTCTTTTACTCATTTGGTTTTTTGTCTCATTTGGGTGCGGTATTTTATTTGCAGATTATCTAGATCAGTTCACATTCTTTGGTTTTAAATTAGGGTTCTGGTTTGCCCAGCAAGGCAGTATCTATGTTTTTGTTATTTTGATCTTCATTTATATCCATCAAATGCAGAAACTGGATCAGAAATTTAAGAATTCTAACGATAAAGGGAATTAAAGAATGTCGGTTCAGGCTCTTACTTATATATTCGTTGGAATTACCTTTGCTCTTTATATTACGATTGCGATTCGTTCTAGAGCAGGTTCGACCAGTGAATTTTATATTGCTGGAAAAGGTGTAAACCCTATAGCCAACGGCATGGCAACAGCTGCAGATTGGATGTCAGCTGCATCATTTATCTCCATGGCTGGATTGATTTCTTTTTTAGGAAGAGATGGTTCAGTTTATCTTATGGGCTGGACGGGCGGCTATGTCCTTTTAGCACTATTGCTAGCTCCCTATCTTAGAAAGTTTGGTCAATTCACAGTCCCTGATTTTATTGGCACCAGATATTATTCATCTCTAGCAAGACTGGTTGCCGTTATTTGTCTAATTATTGTCTCATTTACCTATGTTGCTGGTCAGATGAGAGGGGTAGGTATCGTTTTTTCTAGATTTCTTGAGGTTGATATTGAAATTGGAGTGGTCATTGGTATGGGGATCGTTTTCTTTTATGCAGTATTGGGTGGCATGAAAGGCATCACGTACACCCAGGTTGCACAATATTGCGTTTTAATTTTTGCCTACTTGGTACCAGCAATTTTTATTTCAATCTTGATTACAGGCAATCCAATTCCTCAATTTGGTTTTGGCGACAGAATCATTGATCAAGATATTTATCTTTTGGAAAAACTGGATCTAATTATGACCGATATTGGTTTTGAGCCATATACGAATGGATTAAAAGAAACCATTGATGTTTTTTGTATCACGGCCGCACTGATGTTGGGTACTGCGGGATTGCCGCATGTAATCGTCCGTTTCTTTACCGTTCCTGATGTTGCATCAGCAAGAAGATCGGCCGGCTATGCTCTAATTTTTATTGCTATTTTATATACCACTGCACCTGCCGTTTCTTCTTTTGCGAGATATAACTTACTCGAATCAACACATGATGTTTCATATCAACAAGCGCCTCAGTGGTTTAAAAATTGGGAAGATATTGGTTTGATTGCATGGAGAGATAAAAATAATGATGGATTAATTCAGCATGCTCCAGGCAATGCCTTTGATCCAGTTAAACCAAAATACTTGGATTCTAGTGGTGATTTTGGTGAAAGGGTCATTGCAAATAATTCTCCACCCAAATCGAGAAATGAAGTTTATATCGATCGAGACATCATGGTATTGGCAAATCCAGAGATCGCTGAGTTACCCGCTTGGGTGATTGCCTTGGTCGCAGCGGGCGCACTTGCTGCGGCATTATCAACGGCTGCAGGACTTTTGCTTGTCATATCAACCTCTGTTTCTCATGATCTCATAAAGAAAACTTTGGCCACTAATATCTCTGAAAAGAAAGAGCTTATGTACGCCCGTTTTTCGGTTTTCATTGCAGTCATTATCGCTGGCTTATTTGGTATATATCCGCCCGGTTTTGTGGCGCAAGTGGTTGCATTTGCATTCGGACTAGCTGCAGCCACTCTTTTTCCAGCCATTCTTTTGGGGATCTTTACCAAAGTCATAAATAAAGAAGGAGCCATTTCAGGAATGATAGCAGGTCTTATTTTTACCCTGGGATATATCTTGTATTTTAAATTCATGCATCCAGAGCTTAATTCTTCATCGAACTGGTTGTGGGGAATATCTCCAGAAGGCATTGGCACGATTGGTATGTTGATTAATATTTTTGTTAGCATCATAGTGTCATCAATGACAAAACAGACGCCTGATGAGATCAGGGATTTAGTAGACCAAATTAGACAACCTTAGGAGAAGCGAGTGATTGAAACTATATTTTTTGAAACGTCTATGCACCAATTTGCATATTTTATTAATTGGTTGGCACTCACATTGCTTTGGATGGTCAGTATTAGGATAAAAGATTCGAGCATTATAGATATTTATTGGGGATTTGGTTTTGTGCTGATTGCTTGGGCTTGCTCTTTTCACAATGATGTCAATGGATTGGCATCGACTGACACACGTGAGCTATTGCTAGTAATGGTAACTATTTGGGGCTTGAGGCTCACCTATTATCTTGCAAAAAGGAATCTAGGACATGGCGAGGATTATAGGTATGTAAAAATGAGAAATGCCTCTAAAAGAGATTGGAGACTTGTCAGTTA
>LULT01000221.1_pt1 | contig 19345 bp, 16 predicted proteins | sample 728141 | NCBI WGS metagenome assembly LULT01 (sample SAMN03860282, study PRJNA289734) | marine metagenome | biome: seawater column; feature: ocean; material: water; isolation source: Red Sea water column Station 108 - depth 100m | place: Saudi Arabia: Red Sea | collected 2011-10-15 | depth 100 m | reverse complement strand
GTATCGACCTGTTTATATCGATGCAGAGGCACAAGAATCAAAGGGTATTAACTTCAGGCATGAATACAACTACCCGCTAGAAAATAAGCCAGAAAAAAACCCTCAAGATAAGCCTGAAAACAAAGAAGATAAGCCTTTAGAAAATCCCATTGCTTAAATTTTTTTAATTTTCAACTTACCTGATGCGTTTGAACCAATGAAGATGATAAGGTAGATCAAGCCTATCAATGCCATAAACCAACCAAAAGCATTATTACCAAAAAGATCCATGGCTGCACCAACAACAGGCGGACCTAATATCTCTCCTAGCGATAGGAAAAAGATAAAACTGGCATTGGCAGAAGCCAACACTTTTCCTTTAAATTCTTGGCCAAGCAATGTTAGTCCTAGTGAATAGAAACTCATGATGGATCCGCCAATAATAAAAAGAAATAAAAAACGCATAACAGCAATATCAAAAATAGCTGGCAAAATAGCCAAAGCAATGACACTGACACACGATATATAAATCATTAGTTTGGTTTTATCGTATCGATCTGCCAACCAACCTACAAAAAGTGGTATTGTCAATTCTCCACTTGCCAGCCATGCGACTGTCCTTGACGATTGTGCATAGTCGCCCTCGACGAACGGAAGAGCAAAGATAGGGAGCAATGCGGCAGTTGCAGCATAGAGAAAACCCATAATCCAGCTTGATCCCATCAACCCTGGAGCTGTAACCAAATACTTATAGAAAGAAATATCTTCGACTACATCAAAGTCAGGCAAATCATCCATTTTCCATAAAGGGATTGCGGAGATAACAGCGATCCCAGCAGAAACATAAAAACCTCCACCTGTTTCAATTGGGATTAATGATGAAATGAGAACTCCAACGATAAGACCCAAAGAGATCAATGAAGAATACAACGCGATAATCTTACCCCGATGTTGATCTTCAGCTAATGCATTAATCCATACCTCACTTAATAACCACACTCCCGTCGCGACAACACCAATGATAAACCTCAGTAAAAACCAGATGTATATATTTTGGAAAACAGGTAAAAAAGCGATCGCAATTGGTAAAACAACCAAACAAAATCTCATGATGCCCATTTGTCCAAAACGATTGATCAACTTTGAAAAGAACGGCGTAATAACAACGGTTGCCAATCCAGTCATAGACGCAGCAAAGCCTATAACAGATGTTGAAGTGCCCCAGGTTTGAAGGGTGAGGGAGCTTAAAGGAAGATTAATACCAATGATTACCCCAACAAGAGTAATTGCCAGCATAACTTTTGCAAGATTCTTTAATCTGTTCTGATTGCTCATCTCTATGAGCTCACTGAGCTTTAAATTCTTTTTTTCCGAGGTTAATTAATTCGAGTAATTCATTTGATCGTCCACCAATCTGGTTAGCCAATCGTTCAACTTGACCTTGGGTAGCGTCTTTCCACAACTGGCGCTGTTCTTGATTTAACTCATAGACATTAATGCCCATTTTCTCAGCGTTGGATAAATCCTCATCGGCCTCAGCCCTTAATAAACGTCTTGACTCTGTTGCTGCTGGCCATGCAGATGTAATGATTTGTTGTTGCTCGGCATTGAGATCATCCCACCATTCTTTTCTTGCCACCATAATTGACATTCCTAAAGAATGCTCAGTTAAGGTGTAGTGAGGAGCCTCTTGCTCTTTTCCTGTTTTTACATAAAGAGCCACTGAATTATCTCCTGCCTCAATCAAATCTGTTTGTAGTGATTGGACTATTTCTCCATATCCCATGGGAATAAGATCAGCACCTATAGCTTCAGCAAAATATCTAGAGCTTAAACTTGCAGAAACTCTGTAGCGTTTTCCTTTTGCATCCTCAGGATTCAGTATCATTTCTTTAGCGTAAACATTGTGAAAACCTATTTCACTCCAGGCAATAAATTGCAGGTTCTTCTCTGCCAGTAATTCAGTAAAAATAGAAGTTAAATAATTATCATAGATAAAATCGGCCTCTTCGGCAGAATCAAACAGATAAGGTGCATAGAGTAGAGCTGCTTCAGGAACCAGTGTTGACACAATAATTGCTGAAAGATTCGCAAATTGAACCCGATTTCTTCTTAAACCAGAAACAAGGTTTTCCTCAGACCCAAGTTGACCATAGACTAAAAGTTTGGTTTCCATCTCTGGGATACCACGGTTAACTGCTTGTTCAAAATCTAAGAAATGCTGTTCTCCGACAGTATTTGGAATACCTGTGCCACCTACAGTCATTGACAGAGGTGCCTCTTGGCTGCCTCTATCGCACCCCCCTATAAGAATGATTAGTGTGAATAAGAGCGGTTTGTATTTCATATGTAACCTCAGTAAGAGAGACATTGTCTCATTTGACTAGGTTGGCGTCTATCTAGGAATCCGTTAAGATACGGATATATTATTCAAGGTATTTGGATGCAAACAAAAAGAAAATTAAATAATAAAATTAAGTCAAGTGAGATTACCCCAGAATCTGTCTATCATAGTCGTCGCTCCATCCTAAAGACTTTAGGTATATTAAGCTCTGGATTAACAACAACCCTTTTAACTGCAGATCAACTCAAAGCTGATGGGTCTAATTTGCAATTTCTGAATAACTCAAAATACTCAACTAACGAAACACTCAACAGTTATGAAGACATAACAACCTATAACAATTTCTATGAGTTTGGCATGCAAAAAACTGATCCGTTTGATAACAGCAGTCAATTTGAACCTAAACCATGGAGTGTAAAAGTCAGTGGTAAAGCTAAAAAGACAGGTATTTTTGATCTTGATGATCTTATCGACTTTAACGCTCTAGAAGAAAGAATATATCGGCTAAGATGCGTTGAAGCATGGTCTATGGTTATTCCTTGGGTTGGTATACCGCTGGCTAATATCATCAAAAAATTAGAGCCAAAAATGGATGCACAATATGTTGCCTTTGAGACTGTTTATAGGCCTAAACAAATGCCGGGTCAAAGATGGCCAGTTCTTAACTGGCCTTATGTCGAAGGATTAACTCTAAAAGAAGCGATGCATCCATTAACAATTATCGCTGTGGGTTTATACGGTAAAGAATTATTAAACCAAAACGGTGCTCCTATGCGCTTGGTGGTACCTTGGAAATATGGCTTCAAAAGTATTAAGTCAATTAATAAGATTCATTTCCAATCAAATCAACCACCAACCAGTTGGAATATTTCAGCTCCAAATGAATATGGCTTTCTAGCTAACGTTAATCCAAATGTTGACCACCCAAGATGGAGTCAGGCTAGGGAAAGAAGAATAGGTTCAGGGTTTTTTGGAACCAAACAACCCACTCTCATGTTTAATGGTTATGCTGAAGAAGTTGAAGATCTTTACAACGGCATAAATCTTAGACGTAATTTCTAAGTAAATCACTATCACAGGATGAAGATGTTCACTCGACTCATTCTATTAGTAAGTTTTTTACCTTACATCTTGCTAAATTTTAAAGCCTTTGGTTTTTTTGGCGGTTTGGGAGCCAACCCGGTGGAAGCTATAATTCATGACACCGGTCTATGGAGTATCAGATTTCTAATTATCACTTTATTAATAACGCCTCTTTATCACTATTCTAAATATGAGGTCTTTAAAAAATTACCAAAACCAATTGGTCTGGTGGCTTTCTTTTATATCTTAAACCATTTCCTTTGCTATGCCATTATTGATCAAGCAGGTGATTTTGGAGTGATTATAATCGATATCATTGAAACCCCTTATCTGATTGTCGGATGGGCTGGATTTCTATGTTTATTAATAGTTGGGTTAGCTTCATTTAATTCGTTCCAAGATTGGTTTAATAAAAACAGATCAACAATGAGCGGTCTAGTCTATACAGCAGCAGTTCTAGGAGTGTGGCATTTCTTCTGGCAAGAAAAAGTGATTGGTTATGAAGCAGTTATAGACGCTATTTTAATGACAGCACTTATAATTTGGCGTCTTAGAGTTAGCACAAAAACAGCCGGTAACTAAATATCGTTGACTACCCAACTAAGGAGTCCCTCTCTAAAGGATGAGATCTTATATGGATGATCTGGAATATCATTATGAAGAAAAACAAAAGCATAGTCTCTCCCAGATACTCCAGTAATAAAACCTGCTAAACCACTAACTCCGTCCAAGGTGCCTGTTTTAAGTTTGAGCCTTCTTCTTAATAAATCGGTTTTATATTGATTCTCTAATGTTCCATCAACACCAGAGATTGGAAGTGAGCGCATGATGATGTCTGAAGACGGGTGTTGTTTTATTGCAATAAGCAAACTTAATATCGTTTCTGGCTTTACTTTAGTTTTCCTTGATAATCCAGATCCATTTTCAAAAAAAGTATTATAAGTAATTGAGACATCATTACTGTTTAGGACTTTTCTCATAATTCTTCTGGAAGCCCTATAGTTCTTATCGCTCGATTGATTCAAACTTAAAAATAAGTTTCTAGCAATCAAATTATCGCTCTCCTTTACACCTTCAATAATAATCTTATCAAGGCTCGGTGAATCAAAAGTCACAATGGGCTTTATTGATAAAGGAACTTTTCCTTCTCTGATGTAACCATTGAATGAACCGCCTGATTTCAACCAGAGATTTTTAAACACACCAAAAAAGTAATGATTCGCATCAGTTAAAGATAGATCGTGATCAAACTCAAAACAATTTCTTGGGTAGTAGCCGTCTACCAGGAGAACTATATTAGGTGGATATTGTTCCTCAACAATTTGGGTAAATTGAACATTGTCTCTGAACTGACTGCATGAACCTGATCCTAATTCTAATTCGTTTTTAAAGAATACTCCATAAGGAAGAAAATCTGGGAGAATCTTGATGGTGTTGTCTGAATATTTCTTGATTTTAAAATCGATTGTATTGGAATTAATCAGCAATGAAGTGTGCATAATATTGTATGGACGCAGTGGATCATTATCAAAATCTGCCGTGGATGCTTGGTATTGCTTAAAAAAACTCTGCTCGACAATCAGGCCATCATTAATGGTTGTTATTCCAAGATTTCTCAAGGCTAAAACCATGGTGTCTAAACGTTCAATAGTTATATAGGGATCACCACCACCTTTAAAAATCAATGAATCCACCACTCCATCGTTGATGTTGTCTGTGCTAAATACTTCTGTAGTCCAATGATAATCGGGACCTAAATGATCCATTGCCACAAATGCAGTAAATAGTTTTGCAACTGATGCCGGAGTTCGGTGTATCTGTGCATTGAGGTTTATAAGTCTAGTGTCTGAATTAAGTGGCTGCAGAATGATGCTAATACTATCAATTGGAATATTGTGCTTATTGGCTAAAAAAATAATAGCGGTAGGGATGTGTTTTTATTAATAAAGCTACTGAGCATCAAGTCACTGTCTATTTGTAATTATCAAGTAACTCATTTAGTGCCTTAGAACCTGGACATAAATCATCGTAACTGACTGAGTTTAATGCTCCATTAATTGTATTTTCAACCTCTGTGAAATCAGGCTGAGACTCATCAATATACAAAAGTCCTGTTAAAACCTCGCCTTTATCAGAGGCTTCTTTAATGCCATTAATTGACTGACTTCTATCCAGAGGGCTAAAGCTATCATCTGTCTTTCTTAAAAGAACCTTGCCGCCCTCATGGAGATCTACTTCTATACTTGAGCCTTCTTCATATTGAACTTCAATTTGTGAGAATGGAGCTATATAGTCTGTATAGACAGCCTCTCGTTTGGTCTCTCTGGTGCTCAGGTAGCTTTTTGTAGAGCCCTCATGATCATTAAATGTTACGCAAGGTGAAATAACATCAATCATTGCAAATCCCCTATGCATTAATCCTGCCTTGAGCAACGGAATTAATTGTTCCTTATCCCCTGAAAAGCTTCTAGCAACAAAAGTCGCTCCTAGATTAATTGCTATCGAACAAGGGTCAATGGGAGTCTGTAGATTAGCAGCCCCTTTTTTTGCTGTTGAGCCAACATCTGCGGAAGCAGAAAACTGGCCCTTGGTTAATCCATAGACGCCATTGTTTTCAATAATATAAAGCATATTAAGATTTCTTCTAATGGCATGCGAGAACTGTCCCATTCCTATGGAAAGTGTATCTCCATCCCCGGAAACACCTATGCAAAGCAGTTCACTATTAGCTGCATTAGCACCAGTAGCTACTGATGGCATGCGTCCATGAACAGAATTGAAGCCGTGGGACTGGCTGGCAAAATAAGCGGGTGTTTTTGATGAGCAGCCAATACCACTTAGTTTTATCATTTTGTGTGGTTCAATATTTAAATCAAAAACAGTTTGAATAATCGCACCAGTAATAGAATCGTGTCCACAACCAGCACAAAGAGTTGACATCACGCCTTCATAATCATCAAAAGTCATCCCCAGTTTATTTCTAGGATCACTATCTCTTATTATTTTTGGCTTCTTTATATAGCTCATGCTGCTTTTCCTGCTTTGAGTTCTGTCTGAATTTTTTCCACCACATCTTTTGGAAAGATTGGTATCCCATTGTATAGCCTGATAGATTTAATTTTTTTGGTCTCGACTGCAGTCTCAGAGATTAATAATTTTGCAAGCTGTCCATCACGATTCTGCTCAATAACAAATATTGTTTTATGAGCATCTAAAAACTTTTGAACCTCTTTGGTAAACGGAAAAGCTTTAACTCTGAGATAGTTCATTTTTTGACCTTGCTTTTTCATAATATCTCTAGCCTCACGAATTGCATCATCACAACTACCAATGCTAATAATGCCAATATCGTTATTCTTAGAAAATGAAACTGCAGGCTTAGGCACTAGGGTTTTTGCTGTTTCCCACTTAACCAATAAACGGTCGACAACATCCTGATATTCTGAGGCATCCTCGGTATAACCACCGAACCTATTATGCCCAGACCCTCTTGTAAAATATGAACCTTTAGGGTTAGTGCCAGGTATAGTTCGATAAGGAACCCCGTCTCCGTCCACATCCAGATAACGATAATAATTTTCCATCTCTTCTAACTCTTCAGATGAAAGTACTTTGCCTCGGTCCGGTTTAAATTTGTCATCCCATTTAAGGTCCTTAATCATCCAATCATTCATACCTATATCAAGATCGCTTAATACAAAAACTGGGGTTTGGAGTTTTTCAGCAAGATCAAACGCTTCAACTGAAAGATAAAAAGCTTCCTCAGGATTTGCTGGATACAGACACACATGTCTAGTATCACCATGAGAAGCATAAGCACACAAAGATATGTCTCCTTGTTGGGTTCGAGTGGGCATTCCTGTGGAAGGACCTGTTCTCTGAACATTGAAGATAACAGTAGGTATCTCAGTGTAATAGCCAAAGCCTATAAACTCACTCATCAGAGAAATCCCTGGACCACTGGTAGGTGTAAATGATCTGGCTCCATTCCATCCTGCTCCGAGCGCCATACCAACCGCTGCTAATTCATCTTCAGCTTGAATGATGGAGTAATTATTCTTTCCTGTTTTCTTATCTTTTCTGTAAAAAGAGCAATAGCTACTAAATGCATCCATTAGCGATGTAGAGGGGGTAATTGGATACCAAGAACCCACGGTTGCGCCAGCAAAAAGACAGCCTAGGGCAGCAGTGGCATTCCCATCAATCATGATATAACCATCAGTCTTCTTTATTGGTTTGGCCTTAAACGGCAACGGGCATTTAAAATTTTCTTTTGCATAATTAAAGCCCATATCAAGAGCTGTCTTATTGGCATCAATTAGATGTTTTTTATCGCCAAATGTATCTAATAGTAATTGTTCGATAACTGTAGTATCCATTTCAAGCAAAGCAGCTAAAACACCCACATAAGAAGTATTCTTCATCAATGTCCTAGCTCTAGCAGAATCAAATTTTTCATTGCACATGTTTGCCAGTGGAACTCCCAGAACAGTAATATCATCTCTTATCATCAAGTCTTCTCTGGGCCAAGATGAGTCATAAATAAGGTAACCGCCTGGCTCTACTGCGGCTAAATCTTCATCATAGGTTTGTGCATTCATTGCAACCATAATATCCACACTCCCAGAAGGAGCTAGATAGCCTTTATCACTTACCCTAACTTCATACCAAGTAGGAAGCCCTTGGATATTTGAAGGAAAATAGTTTTTCCCAACCACGGGTATCCCCATTCTAAAAATACTTTTCATAAACATGCCATTAGCACTGGAGGAACCGGTGCCATTAACGTTGGCAAATTTCACAGTGAAATTATTGTGACTGACCTTAGTCATTATACCGCTTGCTTAGTTTTAACATCATGAGTCGATTTTTCCTCATCAACTGCATAGGGAATCTCTAAGGTGAACTTTTTCATATCCCAGGCTGCAGTTGGGCAGCGTTCAGCACAAAGTCCACAGTGAATACAGACATCTTCGTCTTTGACCATCACCCTTTTAGTTTGAGGCAAGTCTTCAGAAACAAAGAGTGCTTGCTCTAGATTATTAGCTGGTGTTTTTATGGATTCTCTTAATTCGGACTCGTCGGCATTTTCTGCGATCATCAGGCAGTTCACAGGGCAGACATCGATGCAGGCATCGCACTCTATACAAAGCTCAGCAACAAAATCTGTTTGTATATCACAATTCAAACAACGTTCGACTTCTTTTTTAAACTGACCCGGTTCGTAACCCAGCTCGACTTCAATATTAATATCTTTAAATCTCTTTTCCATAGGGACTGTTGGAACTTCAAATCGATTTTCGTAGCCGTAATCATTACTGTAGGTCCATTCGTGTATACCCATTTTTGCAGTAACCAGATTCATTCCATAAGGAAGTCGATCAGTAAGGGATTCTTTGTGACAATATTTGTGTATTGAAATTGCAGCCTGGTGGCCATGCTCAACGGCTTCTATTATATTTTTTGGCCCAAAGGCTGAGTCACCTCCAAAAAATACCCCAGATAAAGTTGATTCGTATGTAATAGGATCAACAAGTGGAACCTCCCATTCATCAAAATCTAATCCAATATCACGCTCAACCCATGGAAATGAATTTTCCTGGCCAATAGCCAGAATAACTGTGTCACAAGGGATAATCACTTCTTCTGTCTTGGTTGATTTTAATTTACCGTTCTTGTCTTTACTCCATTCCAGTACAGCAAATTTCATTCCAACTAATTTTCCTTCTTCTACAATGTATTCTTCAGGAGAATGATTCAAAACTAATTCAACATCTTCTTCTAAAGCAGGCTCCAATTCCCAATCAGAAGATTTCATCCTATCTCTTGTGCCTCTATATAAAACCTTTACCTCTTTACCGCCTAGTCTGAGCGAGGTTCGACAGCAATCCATTGCCGTATTTCCGCCTCCAATTATAAGCACCCGCTCTCCAACAGACTCAATGTGCTCAAAAGCAACTGACTCAAGCCAAGCGATACCTACAAAAATTTGGTCCGTTTCGTATCTTCCTGGAAGGTCAAGCTCTCTTCCCTTGGGGGCTCCTGTGCCGACAAAAATGGCGTCGTAGTCCTCTGCCAATAAATCTTTCATGCTTTCAATAGGATGATTTAGATGAAGCTTTGCCCCCTGCTCCACAATTACATCAAATTCTTCATCTATAACTTCTGGGGGTAACCTGAACTTAGGAATATTGCTTCTAATTAGCCCGCCCATTTCTGGTAGAGATTCAAAAATATCTATCTCGTAACCAAGAGGTAAGAGGTCGTTGGCTACGGTAAGTGAGGCACATCCTGCGCCAATTAAGGCAATTCTTTTTCCATTCTTTTGTTTAGGGATCGGTGGCAAGTGTTCTTTAAAATCAGCTTTTAAATCCCCTGCAACCCTTTTTAAACGACATATTGCAACCGGCTCTTCCTCAACCCTGACCCTTCTACAAACCGGTTCACAAGGTCGATCACAAACTCGTCCCAGAATACCTGGAAATACATTTGACTCTCTGTTGAGTAAATAAGCCTGTGTATACTCACCCTGAGCTATATGCCTTATATAGCCAGGCACATCGGTGTGTGCTGGGCAACCCCATTGGCAATCAACTACCTTATGATAGTATTGTGGATCTTTGGTGTTAGTAGGTTGCATGATGGTAGTGGTGCCTGACGCTTACTTATAAAACGTTGAATATATATGAAAATTTAACTATAAAAGTTTTCAGTTTCTTTTTTATCTCACAACCCAAAAAGGTTTACAGGTGAAAATTAACATATCCTGATAGGAAAAAAAACGTATTTTGCACCGAACAAAGCGATATTTTTTCTAGACAAACTCCAGACGTCTTCCAGAAGGCTGTGAAAGAATCTGGCCCTCATTGAATATTAACTCTCCATTAATAAATGTTTTATTAATCATAGAGTTAAAGATTTGTTCTTCAAAAGGGCTCCAAGCACATTCATAAAGGATGCTATCCTTGGTCACTTCTGTGGTTGCGTTCAGGTCAACAAGAACAAGATCTGCCCAATAATCTTCTCTAATAAATCCGCGATCTTTTAGGCCATAAACTTCTGCAACATTGTGACTTGTTTTTGCAACGATAGTTTCCAAAGAGATTTTTCCTTGATGAAAAAAATCAAGCAACAATAAGAGTGAATGCTGGACCAGGGGCAAACCTGAAGGACAATCAGGGTATGTCTTGCTCTTCTCTTCAATGGTATGAGGAGCATGGTCAGTTGCGATGATATCCAAAAGATCTCCGTTGACAGCTTCCATTAATGCTCTTTGATCATTTTCAGTTTTTATAGCTGGATTACAAACTATGAGCTGTTGAAGATCATCGTAACTAGAATCATTGAAATGCAAATGATGAACACACACTTCAGCTGTAATATTTTTCTCCCTGTGGTTCTTAGAATCGAATAACCCTAACTCTTTTTCGGTGGTTAAATGCAAAACATGTAATTTGGTGCCAAATTTTTTGGCTAATCCAACCGCCTTAGAAGAAGACTTATAACAAGTTTCCACCGATCTTATATTTGGGTGCTCAGAAACAGGTATCTCAGACCCTTTGTATTGTTCTCTTTTGGCTTCTAAGTTCTTATTAATTGATGGCGTGTCTTCACAATGGGTTGCTATTAATATGGGGCACTCAGAAAATATTTTCTCTAAAGCATCATCATCATCAACCAACATATTACCGGTTGATGCGCCCATAAACACTTTGACACCACAGGCCTCGCCTGTTTGTAAACTTTTTATTTCTTCAACATTATTATTTGTCGCTCCTAAATAAAAAGCATAATTAGCGTGGGCTTTACCTTCTGCCAATTGATATTTTTGTGATAGAAGATCTCTGGTGATTGTTGGTGGATTGACATTCGGCATATCCATAAAAGAAGTTACCCCTCCTGCTATAGCTGCGGCTGACTCTGAAAATATACCGCCTTTATGGGTTAGCCCTGGCTCTCTAAAGTGTACCTGATCATCTATTAATCCCGGCAGCAAATACATTCCTTTAGCGTCAATAATTTCTGTTTTTGGATCGAGAGTTATGTTGCTGTCGACTTGTTTAATTCGTCCGCTCTTAAGAAGAACATCAACTTGTTTTATTGATCCTTCATTAACGACATTAGCATTGATTATTGCTATGGATTGTTTACTCATGAAGTTATTATATCAGTCTGCTGTATCAATGGATTTTCAAGAGTAAATTATTTGAGATGGAAATGAAATCAAAAAATGTCTTCTATGGATGGTATGTTGCCATATGTTGCAGCTTGATCTATTTCTTTGTCAATTCAATGACGTTATTTGTTCCTCAAAACCTGTTTCCAACCTTTATTGAGGAGTTCTCTCTTAATCGTGAACAAGCGAGTCTGACAGTCCGAAACACTCTACTTTTTGCTGCCCTCCTCTCACCATTTTCAGGAATACTCATAGATAAATATGGCGTCACAGTTGTGATGAGAATCGGTATTATCGTCATGGCCCTTACCTATAGTTTTTATCCGTTTGCCAGTTCTATAGAGACACTGTATCGCCTTCATATTCTAATGGCTGTGGGACTGGTGATGACGGGCTTAGGGCCAAATGTCATCATTGTTTCAAATTGGTTCAATAAACATCGCGGTAAAGTTGTCGGCATGGTTGTAGCTAGTTCGAGTCTGGGTGGCGCCACCTTACCTCTCCTTATTTCACCAATAGTCAGCAACCCAGATTGGGGGTGGAGATGGGGGTTCGGACTTCTCACCGCTCTCTTCTGGATCTTTGCTGTAATCCCAGTCTATAAAATCATCCGACCTTCGCCAGAAACCATGGGTCTGAGCCCTGATGGAATCGATGAGATGTCTCAAGATCAAGGAAAAACTAAATCTATAGAAGATAAAGATATGACCACTTTCAAAGATGCTATCTTTTCCAGAGCACTTTGGTGCCTAGGTATAGGATCGGCATGCCTATGGTTCTCAATCCAAGGTCTCAACAGTCAAATCAGGATATTCTTTGAGCTGGATGCAGGGTTCACTGCTCAGCAATCAGTTCTCCTTTTTTCGATAATTTACTGGTTTAGTTTTATAGGTAAATTCTCCTTTGGAGCTTTAAGTGACAAGTTGCCCAAGAGGACCGTTCTTTTCTTGAGCTCATGTGTGCTATTCATAGGCTCATTACTATTATTTGAGATTTCTGGTAATCAGGTGATCTTGACGCAAAATACAATGCAGCTAAGCCTTTTGTTAGTCGCTGTGGTCACTTTAATAGGAATCATCAATGTGTTCTTTATTAAACCAATAGAAGCTAAATCAAAATCAATCCAACATTTGTCATAATCATTCTTTAGAGTTAGTCTTTATATAAATGGCAAAGAAATACAAAACCTTCACAATCAATGAGATGACAGCATCCCTTGGGGCTGAAGTTGTTGGATTGGATATTAGCAGAAAACTTTCAAAACCAGCACTCAGAGAACTCAATCAAGCTTGGTTAGAACATCAGGTTTTGTTTTTTAGGGATCAATCCTTAACCCCAGAGCAACATGTTACCTTCACAAAGAACTTTGGAGAACTTCAGGGTCCGGGTTATATGCCAACTTTGGATGGCTATCCAAATGTATATGTTCAAGAATACCCAGATCTTTATAAAGGCATCGTCTCAGATGTGGATTGGCATATTGATGCGTCATTCATGCAAAAACCATTAAAAGGGGCTGTACTTTATGCGCTAGATGTTCCTCCAACCGGCGGAGACACGGCTTGGGTAAACCTTTATCTAGCCTATGAACTGCTCTCTAAACCAATGCAAAGACTATGCTCTAGCTTGACAGCGGTTCATGATAATTTTCATAAGAATCTAACCAATGTCTTAGATACATATGGCGCCAAAGGTTATGAAATGGCTAGAAAAGCCACGCCACCCAGTGAGCACCCTTTAGTATGCAAACATCCAGAGACTGGTAAAAAATGTCTCTTCTATAGCGAGCTGATGGTCTCGCATTTTAAACAATTGAGTGTCGATGAAAATAAAGTTATTAAAGAATTCCTGGTTAATCACATCAAGAAACCAGAACTGTATTGCCGATTTAAATGGGAAAATAACTCCGTTGCTTTTTGGGACAATCGTTGCACAGCACACAAGGGAATTTTTGATTTTGGCGATCACCATCGCCTAATGCATAGAGTTGCCATCCAAGGCGAAACTAAGCCAAAAAGATAACCATGTGGGTTAAGAAATTTCACAAAGATGATGTTGAAGACAAGAGATCACCTATCCCTACACAAGTAGTCTCAAATGAGGAGTATTTACCTCGTCCGCAAACCAAACAACAAAAACAGGTTGAAGAGCTTATTCAATCTCTAGCCACAAAATACAGTAAGACCGCTGGATTATCGAGAAGGGATTTTTTGAAAACAGTCAATGGTATGGCTGTTGCCTTTACTGCAATGAATCAAGTTTTTGGTGAGTATTTTCAAGTACAAGCTGAAGAAATGATTGACGAATCAGCCATTAAAGAATTATGGCCAAAAAATGAATTTATCTTTGATGTCCAAACACATCACGTTGCTACAGGTAAAACTGAACCTCTTGGATTTAGGGTAATGGCATGGCCATTTAATAAAGAATTAGAAGGCAAGAAACCTCAGAAAGATGATCTTAAATTTAATAATTACGTCAAAGAAGTCTTTTTAGACAGTGAAGTATCAGTAGCCTGCCTTAGTGGTATTGCCTCTAAAGTCCTCGATACTATGAACGGCGATGAGATGGTGGAGGCAAGAAATAATATAAATGCAATGTCGGGCTCACAACGAATGGTCTGTCATGGTCCAATAGCACCTTATACTCCAAATTTTTTAGAGGAAGCTGAAAGACAAGCGCTGGATCTAAACATAGATGCATGGAAGTTTTACACCGGAGTATTTGAGATGAACGGTGAATATAGCTGGCGCATGGACGATGAAGAATTAATCTATCCGTTCTATGAAAAAATAAAGACTTGGGGCAAAAATATTGTCTGTGCTCATAAAGGGCTGCCTTTCAGAAAACCAAGGCCAGGAGAGATTGATTACACTCACCCAAGAGACATCAAACAAGCATCGTTAGATCATCCCGATTTGAATTTTGTGATCTATCATTCAGGATTTAGAGATCAACATATGAATTTGCCGCCTGAAGATTTATATATTGATGAAAACGCTTATATGCCATACACGACAGATATCTGCCAAGACAGAATAGACAATCCTGGAATGACCAACGTCTATATGGAATTAGGCACCACATTTGGTCACACAGTAATCACCCATCCAAAAATATGCGCCCATTTATTAGGACAGATCATTAAAGCGTTTGGAGTCGATCATGTTCTATTTGGAACAGACTCCATTTGGTGGGGCTCACCTCAATGGCAAATTGAGGCTTTAAGAAGATTCCAAATTCCCGAAGACATGCAAGAGAAATTTGGTTATGCGCCGATCACCGATGAGGATAAAGCTAAAATTTTTGGTCTAAACTCAGCAAAGCTCTATGGCGTGAATGTTGAAGAAACAAGACAGCAAATTGCTAACGATCGGATGACGCATTTAAAAGAAGTCTATCTAGCCGAAGGCGGATCACCAAGCAACAATATTTACGGATGGGTCTTGGGTTAACTTAGTCATCCTCTCGAAGAGGAATGGGCTCACCTTCCATATGATCAACCTCTTGCAGACTTAAGATTTTTGCAATTGTAGGAGCTAAATCCACTTGATGAACAGGCCCTATATCTTGTTGTTTTATTGCTGCGCCCATTGCGTAGAAGATTCCCCACATATCAGGCATATCTGGAGAGTACCCATGCATCCCTTTAGGCCCAGCATTAGGGCTATTTGAGAACATATTAGGTGCTTCAGTTATCAAAACCAGATCGCCCGTTCTTGTGGGATGATTAAGATGATATGAGTCAGGTAAATCGTTTCTATCAAACACAGTAATACCTTCTTGCTGTGCAAAAATTTCCTTAGCCTGCTCTTTATCATTCTCATCTATAAATATATGAGCAATGGCTGGCCCGGATGATACTGTCATTTTGATCTTAGATTCTTCAACCACTTCTCTCAATTGAATGTAATTAGACACAGAAGGTCCGCTTGTCCCATCCTGATGGGCAATCGTATCAGTACCGTCCCAGTAACTCATTATCAATCTGGGTCTATCCTCACCCTCAATATCTAGCCATTCTGAAATCTGCTTAATTTTTATTTCCTCACTAATGCTTTCATCAAAAGGTGCTTTCCGATAAGTTGCGCCAACATTATTCCAATCTGTTTCTGAGCCCACCCAGAAAAAAACAGCTGCTGGAATACCTGCCTCTTCTGCTAACACCCATATCGGTTTGACATCGATGAGATCTCCCTGATCGGGATAATTAAAATGGCCATCCTCTCGATCATAAAAAGAGTTGTGAAGAATTCCGTGTTTATCTGGATGAACACCTGTCGCCAAAGAAACATGGCCTGGGTAGGTTGTTGATTGATAGACGGGTATCAGATGATCAGCTCTAACGCCTTGCTTTTCAATATATTCAAAAGAATCAACCTGATGAGTCTTCCAAAGATCATGCCTGATTCCATCCATAGAAATCACAATAACTGTGGGTTCTTTTGTAAACCCAATGGAAGCATATAAAAATATGCCAACATATAAAGAAAGCTTTAGAAAAGATTTCATTTACTATTTTGGTTTTCTAAATTTCAGAGTAAATCGATCACTTTCTCCAATTTCACTGAACCGTTCTTTTTCCTCGTCATTTAAGCTGGCAAAAGTTGGAGCAAGAGTCCAAACACCTTGTCTGTGATCCTTGGTATCTTTAGGATTTGCATTAATTTCGGATGATGCCTCAAGAACAAAACCAGCAGATTCAGCTAGTTCAATCATAAATGCCTCATTAACATAACCGGATTTAGATTTAGGGTCTTGCGGAACCGAAGGATTGCCTCGATGCTCAACCACACCAAAAACGCCTCCAGGTTTTAGGACATCATAGAATACACGCATTGCATTCTCTTCTTGGCCTCGTGCCATCCAATTATGGACATTTCTAAAAGTAAGCACCATATCGGCACTGCCAGATTCTGCGATTTCCACTCGATCCGGTAATTCAAAGATGCCATGCCTTACATTGCTGTATAAATCTGGGTACTCAGCTAATTTATTTAGAAAAATTGGAGCAAATCTCACAAAGGGCTGTCGATCAGTATTTAAGTCGTATGAGGCAGTAATATATTGACCTGATTCATTCAGGTAAGGCGCAAGGATTTCTGTATACCAACCCGCTGATGGCCAAACTTCCACCACAGTCATATCCTCTTTAATACCAAAAAATTCTAATGTTTCTTTTGGGTTACGACTAACATCCCTAGCTTTATTATTATCTGATCTATGTTCACCTGAAAGTACATCATCTAGTGAATGAGCCTGAACGGATGAAACATTTTGCAAAGACAAAAACATAGCCAATGAAATTAAAAAAGTCTGTAAAGTTATTCGCATTTCTTTCTCCTTAAAAAAATAATTATTCTGCTTTTTTCCTGGTTACGACAGCTAGGATTGGAGCGGCGCTCGCCCCATTAATTAGCTGAAGCACAAACCAAAAAATTAATACTACAAACGCTGGCAATTTTAATATTTGTATAAAAAAACCGAAAGGGATAGCTACTCTCACCTTTCTTTTGGGGAAAAACACTATATAGGCTCCTAATACACCAGAGATTGCTCCACTCGCTCCTATCATCGGTATAGTGGATGATGGGTCAGGCAATGACTGGCTCATTGCTGCAGCAATGCCACACACAAAATAAAATATGATAAACACAGGCTTCCCTAAAATATCTTCAACATTATCTCCAAATATCCATAGATAGAGCATATTGCCAATCAAATGCATAAACCCGCCGTGCAAGAACATGGAAGTAATTAATGTCATTTCTGGACTAACCCAACGCAAGGAGGGAGGAAGTGTAGCGCCTTGAAGAAGGCTTGCTGGAATAACCCCTAAAGCTAGAATGGCTTGTCGTCCTCCGCTACCCAGTGATAGCTGCCATAAAAAAATCAACACACATAAAGCAATAAATGCAATAGTAATGACTGGCTTAGACCGAGTCGGGTTTTCATCAGCTAGAGGAATCATAAATCAATAGTTACAGTTAGGTTTCTTATCAACTTGATTATAAAGCATTAATGCATCTGCTAGCTGACTGGCGAGACCATTTATTCTGCTAGTTGAGGATGGGTGAGTGCTGGCAAATTCTGGTATTCGTTGTTCTTTGTCTTTCTCCTTCATTTTTTTCCACAGACTCATGCTCGCTATTGGATTAAAACCTGCCTCAGCCATAAAAATAATACCTCGTTTATCCGCATCTGTTTCCTGTTCTCTAGCATATGGCAAATTAAGACCATAAGTTGCCATGACATTTGACATCGTATTGATGGCATTAATTTTATTTTGTGTTTCATAAAGATCGGATTGAGTATAGATTGGTTTGCTAGCAATTTTACTCGCGACTACAGCCGTCCCAATCATCGCTCCTACTTGAGTACGCATAGACCGTTTTGCACGCTCATAACTATGTTTTTCAGTAACATGAGCTATTTCATGCCCTATCACAGCAGCTAATTCATCTTGGTTGGTAGCGATGTCAAATAGTCCTGTATTAACCCCTATCTTGCCTGCAGGGAGAACGACAGCATTTGCTGTAGGGTCTTGAAAAACCTCGATATCCCAGTCAAAGCTTCTAAAAGGCTCCTCCAACTGGCTAATAATGTTTTTAGCCACACATCGAACCATGGTTCTTTTCTTAAGATCCCTTGAGATTGGAATAGAATTGACCATTTGCTCCCATTGCTTTTCTGATTCAACCTGGATTTCTCTCTCACTCACAAGCAATGCAGCATTTAATGTCATTGGCATCAAGATAAACGCCATTAAAGTAAATAGAGACAATTGTTTAATTAATCTAATCATCGCTATCCCCATTAAGCCTTTTGTAAGCTTGATCAGCACGATAACTTGATCGAATCAATGGCCCTGCAACAACCTCTTTTAAACCAATTTGATGGCCTAAATATTCATACTCTTGGAATCTTTCAGGACTAATATATTCTTTCACCGGCAGATGATTCTTTGTCGGGCTTAAGTACTGACCCAATGTAAGAATTTCTATACCACTGTTGTAAAGATCCACCATTGCTTGCTCAACCTCTCTGTAGGTCTCACCTAGCCCAAGCATCATCCCTGATTTAGTTATAAAACCTTTATTTCTAGTGTATTCAAGGACTTGCAGAGTCTGTTGATAGCCAGCTCTAGGATCTCTTACTAGTCCAGTCAGTCTCTTTACAGTTTCTAGATTTTGTGAAAAAACATCAATGTCAGAATCAAGAAGAATATCAAGATTTTTTGTTTGGCCTTGAAAATCAGGCGATAAAACTTCTACTTTAGTCTTTGGTGATATTGCTTTGGTAGCAAAGACACAATCTGAAATATGAGAGGCTCCTCCATCCTCTAAATCATCTCGATCAACTGAGGTGATCACGACGTAGCCTAGATTCATGAATTTGACAGTCTTAGCGATATTCTCAGGTTCTCTTGGATCAATCCAACCTTTTGGGTTGCCGGTATCAACAGCACAAAAACGACAAGCCCTAGTGCAAATATTTCCAAGAACCATCAAAGTTGCTGTTCGATTATTCCAACATTCTCCAATATTAGGGCATTTTGATTCTTCACAAACGGTACTAAGATGATGATCATTGACCATTGATTTTAGTCCTGTGTAGTTATCGCCATCTGGAAATGCCACCTTAAACCAGTTTGGTTTCTTCAAAACATCTACTTGAGAGTCTATTACTTGGGCCTTAATACCATCTTTAATCGCAACAATGCCGTTATTGTTGAGGTACTTTTTTCCACTATTTGCTTGTCT
>LULT01000163.1_pt1 | contig 19627 bp, 21 predicted proteins | sample 728141 | NCBI WGS metagenome assembly LULT01 (sample SAMN03860282, study PRJNA289734) | marine metagenome | biome: seawater column; feature: ocean; material: water; isolation source: Red Sea water column Station 108 - depth 100m | place: Saudi Arabia: Red Sea | collected 2011-10-15 | depth 100 m | reverse complement strand
GAACTAAAGTCTAGTATTAGAAAAGCTAAAAGTGAATTGGAAGTGTTTGGTGCAATTGGTGCATTATATGCTGCTTGGGCAGGATATAGATTTACTACTTTAGGTCACTTAAGCCATGTGTCTCTCTGTATATTTATAGGAATGTTAGTTGGAGCTTTATGGATGCTTATGCCAGCTTTACTTAGAGTTTATGCAGGTGTTAGTGAGATTATTTCTACTATTATTCTTAACTTCGTTGCTGTCTTGTTTGTCTCATATATGTGTAATGGACCATTTAGAGCTGCACCTATTGCTCCAACAACAGCAAGAATATTGGAAACAGCAGAGTTGAAGCAGTATTTTCCTAACTCTGAATTCCACACAGGATTTTTTATTGCTGTATTTGTAGCTTTTGCAGCTTATTTTGTATTAAATAAAACTACTTTTGGATATGAACTTAGATCAGGAGGAGATGGTTTGGTTGGTTTTTATCCATCAAGATATAGTTCGTATCTTGGAATTCCTTCAGACAGATCTGCAATAACTGGTATGTTAATTTCAGGAGCAATTGGAGGCTTAGCAGGCGCAGTTATTGTTCTTGGCAATACAAGAAATTTTTATCAAGAGATGGCATTCAATCAAGGTTTTGATGGAATTTTAATTGCAATTATTGGGAAACTAGAGCCTTTAGGAGGATTAATATCATCTCTCTTCTATGCCGCTTTAAAAAATGGCGGGTTATTTGTTGACTATAAAACTGAAGTATCTAGAGAGATTGTAGTTATTTTAATGTCGATTCTTATCTTTTTTGTCAGTGCTCAAAAAATAGTTAGTTCATTAGAGCGTTTTGAATTTGTTAAGAGGTTGGATAAATTCTTCTCAAGGAAGGTTAAGTAATGGAATGGCTTGAAATATTTGATATATCTCTTTTTAGGAGTGTATTAAGAAGCATGACACCGATAGCTTTAATAGGTTTTGGTGCTGCTATGTGTTCAGCTTCTGGTGTGTTGAATATTGGTCTAGAAGGTAAAATGCTCAATGCAGCTTTTATAGGTGTTGCAGCAAGTTATTATTCAGGCAGTGCTTTAACAGGCTTTATTTGCGGAGTTTTAGCAGGAGTCTTGACCGCAATTCTTTTTGGTGTGTTAAGTTTCAATCTTGGAGCAGATGAAGTTTTAGCAGGTTTGGCCATTAACATTTTTGCAATAGCGTTTACTAGATATTTACTAGAAACATTATTTGATAGAAGAGGATTCTTTTCTGATCCTTCAATTCAAGGAATAGACCCAATTGAAATAGGATTTTTAAAAGATACTAGATTTGAATTAATTTTTTCAGGGTATACACCCTCTGTGTACCTAATTTTCTTTCTAGCGATACTTCTTTATTTTGTTTATTACAAGACAAGGTTAGGTACCGCAATTAGAGCTACTGGTGAGAATCCTGAAGCCGCAGAAGATGCCGGGATTAATACTATAAGAATGAAGTGGTTGACTGTTATTTTTTCAGGAATATTGGCTGGGATTGGTGGAACATTCTTGTCGTTAGAGAATATGACCTTATTTACAGAAGGAATGTCTGCAGGAAAGGGATACATTGGATTAGTTGCTTCATCGTTTGGTTTCAACACACCTTTAGGAACATTTGGAGCTAGTGGATTTTTTGGTTTGGGAGATGCTATTGGGATAAGACTTCAAGGGGTATATGAGCTGGATTCAAGATTAGTATTAATGATCCCATACGCTCTTACAGTAGTTGTGCTTATTTTGATAGGAGTAAGGCAAAGGTACAGGGTACGAAGAGTTCCTATAGATACTTCTGAATAAAATTGACAATCAACTATAAAGCAAAATATGTAGTTTCAAACAGTCAAACAGTACTAAAAGATAAAGTTGTTCAAATTCAAGAAGGTAAAATCTCTGATGTCATTGATGAAAAAGACTTAGAAAAAGGAAGTCAGATAGAAGATCTTGGAAATGTTGCAATAGTTCCGGGATTTGTTAATGCTCATTCCCATGTAGGCCTTGTTAGTGTTAAAGGACTAGGACATTCTCAAGCGAGTGCCCTTTATGACGTTATGTGGGGAATTGAACCTCACTTAACAGAAGATGATGTATATAAACTTTCTTGTCTTGGGATTCTAGATTGTCTCTCCTCAGGAACTACATCAATTAATGATCACTATTTTTTTTCTGAAGGTGTAGCAAAAGCCTGTTTAGATACTGGGATCAGAGGTTTTATAGGACATACTGTTATGACGGAGTACGGGCCATGGACTGGTGAAGATCAATTAATTATGGCAGAATCTTTTGTTAAGAATTTTATAAAATCTAATGATTTAATCCACCCTGTTATGGCTCCTCACGCAACAGACACAACTAATCCTGAAACAATTTTAAAAATGAAAAATTTTGCAGAAGATAATAATATACCTATTCATATACATCTTTCTCAAACCAAAGTTGAATTTGATTACATTAAAGAGAATTTTGGAGTATCCCCAATAAAACATGCCCAAGAAATCGGATTATTAGGGAGCAATTTAATTGCAGCTCATTGCAATGTTGTGGAAGAAGGAGATTTAGATTTATTAGCAAGTTCTAATACTTATCCTATTTTCTGTCCAAGCACACATGCTCTAGGTGGGAAACTACTCGACACTAACAATTTGCTATCAAATAATGCAAATTGGGGAATTGGTACTGATTGCTCAGGTGGAAATGATGATTATGACATGATTGAGGAAACAAGGACAGCTTTATTACTCAATAATTCAAAAGGTTTAGAAACTAAATTAACACCAAAAAATGTTTTTGAAATTGCAACAAAACAAAATTTTGAAAAGCTAACTTTACAAAATGATATTTACAATATGGAGAGTGGATCATATGCAGATTTTATAACTATTAATTTAGACTCAGAGAAAATACAACCCATCCATGATTTAATCAATAATATTGTTCTTTCTTCTAGCTCTAAAGAGGTTAAAGATGTTGTTATAAATGGTAAAGAGGTAATTAGGAATTATGAATTTATTGATTTAGATAAAGAAAAAATTATATATGAAGCAAATCAAGTATTAGATAAATTATTAATAAAAAGTAATTTTAAAGAAAGAATAGAAAAAGGTGAGTTCTCATAGATAATCAAATTTCATTACTCCACGATCATTTAGATGGTGGCTTAAGACCAGAAACTATTATTGAGATTGCATCAAAAGAAAATATTGAACTCCCTACGAAAAATGAAGATGAATTAGCTGATTGGTTTTTTGAGAATATATCAACAAAAAATAATCAAGTATTCAACAAATTTGCTTTAACTATTTCTCTAATGCAAAAATATGAATATATTGAAAGAATTTCTTATGAAGCTGTAGAAGATTTAAGAAATGATAATGTTCAAAATGCAGAAATAAGATTTGCACCTTTACAGCATTTAAACGAAGGAACAAGTCCAGTAGAAATTGTTAAAGCAGCTTGTGCTGGTTTGATCGAAGGAGAAAAAGATTTTGGAGGCCAATTCAATTTAATTTTGTGTGGTATGAGACAAAATAATGATTCCTTAGATGTTGCCAAGCTTGCAATTGAAACTACTAATTATAAAGTTGTTGGGTTTGATTTAGCTGGTCCAGAATTTAATTATCCTCCCAGTTTTCATTTAGAAGCATGTCATTTAATAAGCGATTCTGATGTTGGGCTTACAATTCATGCTGGAGAAGCAGCAGATTTGTCATATATTGAAGACGCCATCATAAACTGTAAAGCTGAAAGAATTGGCCATGGCTGGCAAATTATTGAAGGATGTAAACAAGAGGGAGATCTTTTTATACCAAATTCTAAAATTGCAGATATAGTTTTAGATGACCAGATACCACTGGAGATATGTATATCTTCTAATGTAAAATCGGGAGCAAGCGAAGTTTCAATTGAGAACCATCCAGCGATAGCTCTTTTAAAAAGCGGTTTTAAAGTTACATTGAATACTGATAATCGCCTAATGGCAAATACAACCCTCTCTAAAGAGTTTAAAAAGGCAAAAGAGTTTTTAAAATTAGACAGCTCAGATAAGGAGCTATTATTAAAAAACAGCTCCGATTCATTATTTACTAATTTATAAATTCTAGTTTTTTAAACTTTGCGAATCAGACTACCCTTGAATTAATAAGTAACTAGATAACCTTATAAAAAACTAGGAGGAATAATGGCAGATATGCCTGAAAACAGTGAAGAACTATCTGTTTTAAAATCAACAATTAATAAACCTATCGACAAATTAGAAACTTTTCCAGCCCCAAAAAATGTAACAGAGGTTAAATTTTTTACAGATGAATTAACGAGCATCTGTCCTATCACCGGTCAGCCAGATTTTGGGGAGTTAACTATTGAATATGAACCAAATCAATTGTGCTTAGAATCAAAATCTTTAAAACTCTATCTTTGGACTTTTCGAGAAGAGGGTCATTTTTGTGAAGCATTGGCTAGTGAAATTGCACAAAAAATATTTGACACACTAAAACCAAAGTGGGTAAGAGTTACAAATGAACAATCAAAAAGAGGCGGGATTGAAACTACAGCTATTGGGTACGTTGAAGAGTAGATTAAGAAAAAAAATTATTTTTGTAATTCCAAAACAGTGGCTGCCAGTAAGATACTTCCATTTTTTATAGCTTCTTTTGCACCCCTAGTTAACGTTGCATCAGCGAATTCTGGTTGATGGTTAACAACTTTTCCATCATCAGGAACTATGGCTAAGAACGCATGCAAAGAGGGAATAAGTTTAGATATATTTCCAAAATCCGTAGATCCATTTTTTGATTGATCAAAATCTTTATTGGTCTTCATATCTATTGATAATTCTTTTGAAAATTTTGTAAATATAGTTGCTAACTTTTTGTCTGTTACTAAATTTTCATAAATTCCGTTACCTTCAATTATATTTACCTTACAACCAGTAGCTAAGGCTGCACTTTTAAAACATTTTATAATTTTTGATTCAAGTTTTTTTAATTCACTTGTTCGTTGTGCCCTAATCATCCAGCTCGATCTTGTAAAGTCTGGAATTATGTTTGCAGACTCCCCACCATTTGTAATTATTCCGTGAACTTTTTCTGTAGTTTTTAATTGTTGGCGTAAAACACTAATTGAGTTGTATGCCAAGATTTGTGCATCTAATGCGTTTTTTCCAACATATGGCGAACCAGAGGCATGTGCAGCCTTTCCATGAAACTCTACATCTAGCTGCTTTACAGCAATCATTAATGGGTCAACTTCATCTCTTGTCGCGGGATGGATCATTAATGCTGCTTTAGTCTCGTTAAATACTCCATTATTAATTAGTTTTATTTTTCCTCCTCCACCACCATTTTCAAAAGTTAAAGGGATTATTTCCTCAGCAGGGCATCCAACAATTGTTACGTCAGTATTCAAATCTTTTGTATATTTAGACAAAAGATATATTGCTCCTAAACCGATTGAAGATATTACATTATGCCCACAAGCATGACCAATTCCTGGAAGAGCATCATATTCAATACAAATTGCTATATTTTCTTTACTTGATTTTTTTCCTTTTAATTTTCCAACAAACGCTGTAGGAATATCCTCAAAATATTCAAAATCTTTTATCCGTACAGTTTCTTTTAAAAATTGGATTATTTTTTTAGTTGATTTAAATTCCTGATAACCCAGTTCTGGGTTATTGTATAAATAATTGTTGATAGAATATAATTTTTTCTCAATTTTTGAATACTCTTTTGACAGTTCTTTAATTATCAAAACTATCCTTTACCAAAAAACCTTATTTCTTGTATAGCGCATTCATCAAAAGAATTTTGTCCATTTACTTCTTCTCCTGGATATGCACTTAAAAAATCAATTCTCAAAAAAGTAGTATTAGTATTTACGTCAACCCATTGTTCAAAGTTGTCATTTTCAAGCTCTTTTTGTATTTCTAAATCCGGGTCATCAGCAGTAATTAATAAATCCCTAACTTTATAATTTCTTTTAAATGAAGAACTTTTTTCAGCATTTTGTACAACAATAAATTCTATATATATTTCATTTGGAAAATTAAATTCTAGCCATCCATCTTTACAATTTAGTGAATTATCTTGCCACATTGTGTAATCATTATCGTAAAGATTTTCACATGAAAAATCATTAGAGCTAGCTGATTCATAAGTACTAGATGCTGAACATGACAAAGGTTTTTGTAATTTAAGCATGCTTTGAGTTGTAGTTGATGTTGTCGGTATAGTTGTTTGGTCGACTATTTCTATCTCTTCAATTACCTCTTCAGCAATTTCTGTGTTATAAAAGTAGCTTGCTCCTGCGATCAAGGGAATGATAAGTGCAAGAAAGAACACAGCTCTTATACCCGGCACTTCTTTTCTGTTTGGCAATTCTGTGGCACCGTAACTTGATAAAGGCCTAACAAGAGGAAGGCCACAATCTCTACAGCTTTTTACAGATGGAAGATTATTGTTTCCACAACTTGAACACTTAATTTGAGGTATACGTGTTCTCTTTTCGAACCTACTTTCTTCTAGCCTTGGTTCAGCTTTCAAGTCGTCTATTTTTAAACCTAACCACTCTCCACAACTTGAACAAAACTCTAATTTTGTATCAACCACTGCCTGGCAAGCTTTACAAGTAATATTTTCCACAATAACCTTTGATAACTAGATTAATAATAAAATAATACAGTAACATTCGAATAAATAAAATACTCAAATAATAAAAGAATAGGAAAATATTTATGGCTGAAAATCAACTAATTCCAGGTCAACCATTAAGGAATGGAGTAGATCTTGTGGCTGATAAAAAAACAGGAGCATTAATAGTTATTGGAACTTCAGCGAAGTTAGAAAAAATTTCTTCTGGCGGAATAACTTTAAATAACTGTTCTTATACTCCTGAAATGTTGTCCGAATTAGCAAAAATGGATGGTGCAATTATCGTTGATGCAAATGTAAACAATATTTTAAAAGCAAATGTTCATTTAAATCCATCAGATAATATACCAACATCACAAACAGGCACTAGGCACAGAACAGCAGAACGCGTATCAGTAGAGACGGAACTGAGTGTAATTGCAGTTTCAGAAGAATCTTCAACAATAAAAGTTTTTAGTAACAATACTGTTAACGAGCTTGAAGAGTCTTCAATTATATTTGGAAAAGTTAATGAGTCTCTACAGTCAATTGATCGAACAAGAAGAAGATTTGATGATGCAGTATTAGAACTTGGTGAACTAGAAGTAGAAAATACATTAACAAACCAACAAGTTCTTGAAGTTATTCAAAGAGGTGAATTGCTTGGAAGGCTTTCACATCAAGTAAGAAAAGAAGCCACTGATTTAGGAGAAGATTCAGGATTAGTTATGATTCAAATAGACTCCCTTGAGTCAGGGGTTAGGAATACTTTAGATTTAGTTTTAAAAGATCACTTACCAGCTAAAAGGTTTAGAAATATAAACAAAGCTGTTGATGAGATAGCAAATTTAACCTATGAAGAGTTGAATTCAATTCAACACCTAGGATCAGTTTTATTTATGGAGTCATTGGATGAGGTCTCAACCTCCAAAGGCTACAGAATTCTTGCAAGATTACCTGGACTGCCTGATAACCTTCATGATTCATTAATACAGAAATTTAAAACACTTCCAAATTTATTAACCGCATCTACTGATAAATTATTCGAAGTAGAAGGAATTGGAAGAAGCAGGGCACAGCAATTAAGGGAATATTTCGACACACTCCTTAAAAACGTAGGTTTTTCATATATTAATGGGCATTAAATAGATTTTTAGTTATAGTATTGTTGACATCTATGGCAACAAAATCAAAAAAAGTAATTGATAAATATAAACCAAATCAATTTGTAGTTCATCCTCATCATGGTGCAGCAAAAGTCATAAGAAAAGTCAATAAAAATGTTGAAATTTTTGTTGAAGGAGAACCTAAATCAAAAAGAATTCAGTATTTTGAAATTGAAGTTTTACTAGATGGCTTAACTGTTATGGTCCCGGTTGAAAATGTTGACGAAGTAATCAGGCCTGTAATTTCAAAGAGTGCTGTATCTAGAAAAGTTTTTCCAATATTTAAGGAGAAACCAGAAGAAGCAGGTACTAATTGGAGTAGGTGGTATAAAGTATTAACTGAAAAAATGACTTCTGGGGATATAATTCAGGTTGCAGAGGTAGTAAGAGATTTAACACATGCACAGATAAATAAAGGAATTTCCCCGGCTTTGAAAAGAATGTTAGCTAAAGCCAGGATGACATTAGCAAGTGAGATTGCTTGCGCATTAGAAATAGATGAAGAAGCTGCCGTAGATAAAATATCTCAATATCTCCCAGAAGAAGAACCTGACGACGGATTATAATTTATTAAATAGCTTAATTAAAAAAGGTAATACATGTTCATTGGCAATGGTTGGGATTTACATAAACACTCGGCATCAAAGCCCATGTATCTTGCAGGTATAGAATTTGACGAGGAAGGAACAGTAATGCTAGAAAAGGTGCTGGAAATTATTGATTATGATAAATTAAAAGTAAGAAATGTTGACATTACAGTTATTTCACAGCGTATTTCTATTAGTGAAAAAAGAGAAAATTTGGAGAAGAGTATCTCAAAACTATTGAATATAGAGGAAAGTAAAGTAAATATTAAAGGTAAATCAGCTGATTTTCTTGGTCTTATAGGAGACAAGAAAGCATCAGCATCTCTTGTTACAATACTTTTAGAAAATGCTTAAGTTATACAATTCATATAGCAATTCAATAGAAAAAATTGATTTAAATAAAAGAGAAGTAAAAATTTACTTATGTGGACCAACTGTCCAGTCCTCACCCCATTTAGGTCATGGAAGATCAGCAGTGGTTTTTGATTTTTTTGTTAGGTATCTGAAGTATTTAAAATACAACGTCATATTTGTTAGAAATATTACTGATATAGATGATAAGATAATCGAAAAGTCTTTTGAAGAGAATATCTCTTATAAAGAACTTGCAATGAGAGTTTCAAAAGAATTTGATTATGCCTACCAAAAGCTAAATTGTATTAAGCCAGATGAAGAGCCTAGAGCAACTGAATTTATTAAAGAGATTATTAGTTATATTGAAACATTAATAAAAAATGAATATGCATATATAACTAAATCTGGTGTTTACTATGATATTTCAAAATTTGATGAATATTTATTGCTGTCTGGAAGAACAAAGAATGAGGTAATTTCAGGAACAAGAGTTGAATTGGAGGAAGATAAAAATTCACCAGAAGACTTTGCTCTGTGGAAGTTCTCAAAAGAAAATGAACCATATTGGGAGTCTCCTTGGGGAAACGGAAGGCCTGGTTGGCATATTGAGTGCTCTTCAATGATTGAAGGAATTCTTGGTAAAACCATAGATTTTCATTGCGGGGGAAATGATTTAATTTTTCCACATCACGAAAATGAAATTGCACAATCAAAAGGAGCACACCCAAAAGAACAATTTGTAAAATATTGGCTTCATAATGGAATGTTAAATTTATCTGGCAAAAAGATGTCCAAATCTGATGGAAATGTTAAATTATTAAATGAATATATAGATGAATTCAGTGGTCCTATTCTAAGATTTTTCTTTTTAAAATCTCAATATAGAAGTCCTCAAGAATTTAATGTTAATTTGTTAAAAGAATCTGAATCAACATTAAACAATTTGATTGACTTTACATATGGTGTTGATTCTGAACTAAAGAGCAAAGAGGTCTTAGAAATTTTTGAACATTCTATGAATGAAGATTTAAATACTCCAAAAATGTTAGGAAGCTTATTTAAGTTAATAAATGAATCCGATACATTAAATGAGCAAAAGTTACTGGAATTAAAATCAAGCATTAAATTTGTTTTTAATCTTCTTGGTTTTGACTTAATAAAAGTAGAAAATAATCAAAAAACAGATGAGGAATTAACAAAATTCTTCAAACAATATGATATTAACTTTGAAAATGTTAACCAAGCAGTTTCTGAATTTATCAATAAACGAGAAGACCTAAGGAAGCAAAAAGATTTTGAATCAGCAGATAAAATGAGAGAAAGTATCTTAGGAATCGGAATAAGTCTTGAAGATGGAACAGACAGTGGATGGTCTTGGAAAAATAGTTGAGGGAATTAATTCCGTAGACGCTGCATTAAACTCAAACCGAGTAAATGAAATAATTTATGTAAAGATAAATAATAAATCAACTAAATTAACATCTTTAATTGATAAAGCAGAAAATAAAAATATAACAATAAGAGAAGTAAAGAATAAAAAAGATTGGGAATTTAGCAATAGACATTCAGTAGTAGCTTTTTGTAATCCGATAACGACTTATAAAGAATCAGATATAAGTAAATTTAAAGATTCAAATTTTATTGTATGTGATCATATTCAAGATACTAATAATTTAGGAGCTGTTGTAAGAAGTGCTGCCGCATTTGGATTCAATGTTTTAGCTTTACCAGTTAAAAGATCAGTAAAGTTATCTAATAGAATATTTTCAATTTCTTCAGGAGGCTTAGAGCACGTTAATATTTTAATGTATAATTCCATTTTCTCACTTATAAAGAAACTCAACAATCTCGATATATGGACTGTAGGTTTAGACATGGATGGAGATGTAAGAATAGATGACATCGATTTTAATCAGCAAAATATTGCAATATTTTTAGGGTCAGAAGAAAAAGGAATAAGTCAGGAAGTAAAGGCTATTATTTTACTATTCGCCGGAGTAGCTCAGTGGCCAGAGCAGCCGACTTGTAATCGGCAGGTCAGGGGTTCGACTCCCCTCTCCGGCTCTAAGTGAAAAATTATCAAAATACTGTAAAATTTATATTTGGATTAGTAATAATTATTCAAATTTCCTTAATATTTTTTGGATATTTAAGGCCTTCTATCATATATGACTATTTAGATTTTTGGCCGATAACTATATTTCCATTTCTTATTTTATTAATATTTCGAAAAACGAATATAAAAGAACAAGTGAGTTTTTATGTTTTCATATTTTTAACTTTTGTTTTTTTATTTTTTCAAGCCGGACATTTTTTTAAGTCAGAGTTTCTAAGCACATATTCATTTGATTCAAGTTTTCAAAATCTCAATTTAGATTCTAGTGTTGAGCACCAGGTCTTTATTGATGAAAACAATACAATTCATTTAAATTATTTTATTGGAAGTGGTTACAAGATTGATATTATAAATGAACCTGGAAAATCAGGATTCCCAGAAGCAATAGAAACTATTGTAGGAAGCCCTAGAGCTATTATTTTTAGAGAAGTTGATACTAGTTCTCTGCTAAAGGTTAAAGGCTGGGAAATTGAATTAGGATCACAGGATTTATGGAAACTGGATATTTTTTCAATTGATTCAATCATACATTTAGACAATCTTAACCTTTCGCCATCATCATTATCTGGCACAGGTGAGATATATTTAGGTCCTAATCTTAATTTGAACGAATTAATTTTGAATGGAAAATATGAAATTACTGTATCAAAACAACTACCAATTGTCGTTAGAGGGAATGCTACGGTACCCTCTTCGTGGCTTAATGCAACTGTGGGATACCTTAATCAAATTGATGAAACATATAAATTAGAGATTGAAATAATCGATGGTTCCGAAGTAATATTTAATGATGGGTGAAATAAAATATGATTGACCAACTAGGCAACGGCTTGCTCTTAGGAATAATAATTTCAGTAGCATCAGTAGCATTATCTTTACTTTATGGTGTTACTAGGATTGTAAATTTTGCTCACGGAGAAATTATTGCATTAGGCGCTATCGTTACTTTGTTTTTTTCAGGCCCGATTGATTCAAGAGTGCTCTTCCTCGAAAGGTTTTCACCTCTAGGTCTTAGCTTTGTAACTTCAGCAATAATAGGCATAATATTTTGTGGAGTATTTGGTGGATTGTTAGAGTTACTACTTTTCAGGCCACTAAGGAAAGCAGAAGTTGGAAACATAGCCGTTTTAGTAGTAACTATTGGATTGTCAATATTTATTCGTCACCTCTACCTTTTATTTGCTACTGGGAGAGTTCAAAACTTTCCACTAGACCTTGAAAGAAGGCAGACTTACTTGTTTTTTGAAATGACTCCAAGAAATTTTAAAGTATTGATTGCTGGCTTAATTGTAATGATAGTAATTGGTCTATTCTTAACGTTTACCCGAATGGGAAAAGCGATGAGGGCTGTCAGAGATTCTGGAGAATTAGCAAGCGTTTCAGGAATTAATTCTGACAGTATTATTTTATTTACATGGGTTTCTTCAAGCATGCTTGCCGGATTAGCTGGAATCTTTCAAGCCATCATAAATGATGTTAGATACAACATGGGATTTCTAATTTTACTACTTATTTTTGCAGGGACAGTGTTGGGAGGAATAGGGACTTCTTTTGGAGCAATGGTTGGTGGGTTGCTGATAGGAATTTTTGTACAAGTATCAGTTGCACTTCCATTTATGGAAGGCCATACAGAAGCTAAAAATGCTGTAGCTCTTGCGATAATGATTCTAATTTTGTTATTCAGACCCCAGGGCATTTTTGGACAAAAAGAAAGAATTTCATGAAATTATCTGCAAAATGGGTAGTAACTATATTTCTTACTATTTTCTCTATCTATTTAGTATTTGTTCTAAACGAGGAAGGCCCACTAAGAATACTTTTTAATCTTTTAACTTTTGCTGGAATATATGGATTAGCAGCAATTGGATTAAATGTTCACTTTGGGTTAACAGGTTTATTAAATTTTGGACACGCTTCTTTTATGGGTGTAGGCGCATATGTTACATTATTACTAATACCTCATGCTGCAGGCAGAGAAGGCGAAATAACGGAATCAGGCCTTCCATTTTTTCTCGCTTTATTAATTGGAATAATTTCAGCTTCTTTATTTGGTTTATTGCTTGGATTGCCAGCCATAAGGCTTAGGGGAGATTATTTAGCTATAGTTACAATTGCTGCTGCAGAAATTTTTCGTCTTCTAGTAAGAGATCTTGAATCAATAACAGGTGGAGTATATGGAATAATTAATTTTTCAGATTCACTTCAGAAATATAGGCCAATTTATTTTGAAAATTTTGTTTCAAGATATGAATTAAACCCATCGCAGGTTTGGGTGGGACTATTGTCTTGGATTTCTATATTATTTGTTTTAATTATTTTAAAAAGGCTTACAAACTCTCCTTGGGGAAGAGCACTAAGAGCAGTTAGAGAAGATGAGGATGCTGTACGTGCTTTAGGTAAAAATGCTGTTTGGCTTAAATTACAAAGTTTTATGTTAGGTGCTGGAATTGCAGGATTGGCAGGTGTGTTTTTAGCTTTTAACTACGGCTCTCTTCAAACTACTACCTTTGTTCCCTTATTGACTTTTTATGTATGGGCAATAATGATTCTTGGAGGAGTTGGTAGTTTAACTGGGCCAATTTTTGGATCAATTATATTTTGGGTAATAATATCAGAAACGGACAAGTTGGCTGCTTTGATATTTGAAAATGCAAATGGTCAACAATTGGCTGGAGTAAGGTTTGTTTTAGTTGGTTTGTTGATAATGGTTCTTATGATTTTTAGACCAAGTGGCTTACTAGGAAAGAAAGAAGAGTTGCTTTTAAATGTCAAATAATTTAATAAGAGTTAATAATTTAAAAAAAAGCTTTGGAGGAGTAAAGGCTGTAGATATAGATGATTTAAGTTTTAAAAGTAAAGAATTAACTTCAATAATTGGACCGAATGGAGCAGGAAAAACTACACTTTTTGATTTAATTTCTGGATTTCAAGAAGAAGATAATGGAGAAATTTTTTACAAAGATAAAAACATAACAAAAAGTCAGCCTTATAGAATTGCAAGACTTGGTATGGTTAGAACTTTTCAACTAACAAAAGTATTTGACAGAATGACAGTTTTAGAAAACTTAATGTTTGCTGGATCTAATGTTTCAAATGATTCTTTATTTCACTCAATTATGCAGCTATCAAAACAAAAAAAATATGAAAATTCTCTTAAAGAAGAAGCAATGAAAGTTATGAAAGATTTAAATATTGAACAAATGTCAGACTCATACGCTAGAGAGCTTTCTGGTGGTCAAAAAAAATTGTTAGAACTAGGAAGGTCTATTATTAAAAAGCCAGAAGTTCTTTTATTAGATGAACCACTAGCTGGAGTGAATCCAAAATTAGCTGAAGACTTGCTAGAGATAATTCAAAACTTATCGGATCAAGGAATTACAATTTTAATGGTTGAGCACAATATTGAAGCAGTAATGAAAATATCCGAAAGAGTCGTGGTTTTAGCGGAAGGAGCCTTAATAGCTGATGGCCCTCCTCAAGAAGTCAGAGAAAATCAAAAAGTAATAGAAGCATATTTAGGTACTGGCGATGAATAAACCAATATTGGAATGTAATGGTATAGCAGCTGGATACGTAAAAGGGCTCAATATCTTGCAGGGGATTGACTTAGTTGTTTCTGAAGGAGAAATCATTTCAATAATAGGTCCAAATGGTGCGGGTAAATCAACATTGTTAAAAGCAATTATGGGTTTAATTAATGTGTCCGCAGGTAGATTTTTTATTAATGGTGTGGAGAAAACAAATCTTTCAACACATAAAATTATTAACGAAGGGATAGGCTATGTGCCACAAGTTGAAAATGTATTTCCTTCTTTAACAATTGAAGAAAACCTAGAAATAGGAGCTTGGTCTTTAACAAAAAATAGAAAAAGCAGCATTACAAAGGTGCTCAAAGACTTCCCTCTTTTAAATGAAAGAAAGAAAGAAAAAGCTGGAAATCTCTCAGGTGGTCAGAGGCAAATCTTAGCATTAGCAAGAGCTTTAGTTACTTCTCCTAATTTGCTTTTATTAGATGAACCATCAGCAGGACTTTCACCTGTTGCAATAAATGAAGTTTTTAAAACAATAAATGAAATTAATGAAAAAAATGTATCAATCTTACTAGTTGAACAAAATGCAAAAAGAGCTTTGAAATTTAGTAATCGGGGTTATGTATTAGATCAAGGTAGAAATGCATATCAAGGTGAAGGAGTAGAACTTCTAAATGATCCAAGGGTTGTAGATTTATATTTAGGAAAACTATAAAAAAAAGGCCTGTAAAAACAGGCCTTTTTTTAATTCTATTAAAGAATTATGAACCGAAATCTACTGATTTAAGAACTGGGTTAGTGTCACCCTCTGTAGTCCAAATATCATAAGTAGATGCAGTTGGATCACCAGATTTGTCTAATTCGACTTCTCCAGAAGCACCAACATAGTCCACATCCTCACCTGCAGCAGCTAAAGCTATACATTCAGCACCAATACATTTTGTACCGCCTGAAGAAGCTTCAACTAATCCAGAAGCTATTTCTGGTCCAGTTACACCATTAGCAGCAGCAGATATTGCCATTAACATGACAGCATCATAAGCTTGTGGTGCAAAGATGAATGTAGGCGAACCATCCGCACTTACAGTTGCGTAGGCTGCTTCAAAAGCATCTTTTGCAGCACCAGCAGCTGAGCCGGGAGCTGTACCTTTCATACCATCTAAAGCATTTCCAAGACCACATGCTGAATTAAGTCCAGCATCTTTAACGCCATCGGTCATATACCATGGTGTGTCAAGAAGACCTTGCTCGAATGCAGGTTGAAGAACACCACAACCAGTTTCTGGAAATAATATTCCAACGATAGCTTCAGGAGCACCTTTACCAACAGCTGTTACTTCAGAAGAAAATTCTGTAGCATCAGTTGCATGATAAACAATTGTCTTTACTGTTCCACCAGCTGCTTCAAAAGCTGCAGCAGTAGCTTCAGCAAGACCTCTACCATAAGAGTCTGCTCTTGAAATTATTGAAATAGTACTTACCCCATCTTCTGCAATAAGAGAAGCTAATACTTCACCTTGAAGAAGATCTGATGGTGCAGTTCTTGCATAAAATCCTTTTTTATCCATTTTGGTAAATTGAGGACTTGTATTTGATGGAGACACCATAACTACCTCTGCAGCTATAGCTGTGTCAAGTATTGCTAATGACGTACCACTACATGCAGCACCCATAACACCTTGAGCTCCTTGTGCAATAACATCATTTAAGCTTGTTAATGCAACAGCTCCATCACAACCACTATCACCTTCAATAAGTTGAACGGGTTGTCCATTTATACCGCCAGCAGCATTGATTTGCTCAACAGCAAGAGTAGCTCCTAGTGCAATACCAGGTCCTAACGAAGCTAAATCACCAGATAGAGGCATAAGAGATGCCAAGACAAGTGGATCAGCAGCAGGTGCAGCAGTTGTAGTTGGTGCTGCAGTAGTTGCAGGAGCTTCAGTAGTTTCAACTACTTCTTCCTCAACCACTTCATCAGCTGTACCAAAAATTCCTACATAATTTGTAGGAAGTATTACAACAATAGCGTGATTTTAGTACTCTTCAATAGCGAATAAAAAAAATATATTATATGACAGAGTTATTAGAAAATAGCCTTATTTTCCTGAATAATCAGGAATACATTGACATATTTATTTATATTTTTATATTTTACATGATCATCTTGGGGTGGAGAAAAGGGTCCTCATTAATTATTTTTTATCTAATATCTTTTTTAGTTTCAATTTTTCTAAGTTTTAAATATTCATTTTCGATTGGAGTGTATGTTAGTGGCTGGCTAAATTCTAACCAGCAAATCTCACAAATTTTTGCTGGCCTAATAATATTTGTTGCTGTAATTACTTTAAGTTCTTTAATTCAAAATTTAGTTATTTCAAAAACAACTGACACAGATTTTGGAAGTAAATTACTTGGAAGTTTTCTTTCTTTATTTTTGAGTAATTTAATACTTACTTTAATAATTTCTTTAGTCACGTTATTTACATTCCCAGACCAGATTAAAGAAAAAGTTGAACAATCAAGCCTTATTTCTTTTTATACTGAATCAGACGGCATTCCCCAACAGAGTTTAGAGATAATAACAGGTACCGATTTATTAAAGGTAACAAATAGAATCAAAAAACTTACAGGAAATTCCTCCGTTGTAGTTGATGAGTATGGATGTTTAGAAATACCCCAAGAAAATTAACGTAGAGAGAATTAACGAGAATATAGATCCTGTCCAATTTAATCAAGCATATTCTAATGTTGCAAAAAATTATGGTTTAAAAATGTATACAGAAGGTTTTTGGTGCCATCAAGACCCCAACAATGGATATTATGCAACAGATAGATTGAGAGAGGTTGGGTTAAGAGGAAAGAACATAGCCGAGGTTAGTGAGAATTTAGCTATTTCATCAACAATTTATTCTGGTCATGAAGAGTTAATGAATTCTGAGTCTCATAGAAAAACAATTTTAGATAGTGAATTCAATAGAGTTGGTATCGGAATTATTTCTGGCCCTACTGGATTAATAATTGTACAAATATTTAGTAGATGAGTATTTTAATAGATAATTTAGTTGAAGAGCTTCTTAATGGCTTAAAAGACAGACTTCAATCCCATGAATATTTACTAGACATAAAGAAAGAAAAAATTTTGAAAGATACTTTACTAAAGGAACTTGGAAAACCAAGTATTGAACAATCAAGAACACCCACACAAATAGTAAATAATTTCTTGAATAAAGAATTTAATGAAAGTTTTAGTTTAACCCCTGCTGATTTTGGAGAGAAAGCCCATAAATTAATTATGCAATGGGGTTTTCAAAAAACAAAGGATATGAATGAGCAATAAAGAAATTAATAAAGATATCTGGATAAATTCCTACCCAATTCTTATTTGGCTCCTCACAGAACCTTTAGCTGGGCTAGTTGATTCAAGAATCGCAGGATTAATAGGAATTGACACTCTTTCTTCTGTAGGTATTGGTGCAACTATTTATTTTGTATTTACATGGATTTTTGTCTTTTTGGCTTATGGAACAACACCTTTAGTAGCAAAACTGAATACAAATAATGAGCTTAATAATTTAAAATACTTTATTTCATTTGGAAGAAAAGCATCAATATTTTTAGGGTTGTTGGTTTTTATAATTATTTTTAATTTTAACGACTTTTTTATAAGCCTTTTTAAACCAACAGGCGATGTAAGAAATTTAGCTTCTACCTATTTGATAGTTAGAGCTATAGGTATTCCATTTTACTTATTGAACATGCATTCTACTGCTGTTTTAAGAGGTTTAAGGTATCCTAAAATTACTTTTCAAAGTTCAATAATTGTTACTTTTACAAATATATTTCTTAGTTATCTTCTTGGTATTGTTCTTGAATTTGGAATTCTTGGAATTGGTTTAGCAAGTAGCGTCTCTTTTTTTATTGCTTCAATGTATGCAAACTTCGTGCAACAAAAAAAATTGAAAGCTTTTTCTAAAACTGATGATGAAGTAAATGAACAAAAATTAAGAAAAAAATTCTTTTCTGTTGGTGCAACTATAGTTCTACGTTCAGCTTTTTTGACTGGATTTATGGCCCTCCTTAGTAATCAAGCATCAAGAATATCAATGACTGATGTTGCATTACATCACGTGTTAAATCAAATTTGGACTTTTGGCTATAACTTTATTGATGCTTTAGCAATAGCTTCACAGACTCTCGTTTCAGAACATATCTCAAAAGGAAAAAGATATTATGGTTCAGGTCTTTACAAAGCACTAATAAAAATTACAGCTGTATTTTCTTTAGTGGCTACAGTTGTGAGCTATTTTAGTATAAAATTTTTAACAGAATTAATTTCAAATCAACTATTTATTCAACTTGAAAATAATTTTTTACCAATTCTTTTTTCACTAACTTTTTTCTTTGGTGGATATGCGTTCCTTTGGGATGGAGTTTTATTAGGTCTTGATAAAAATAAAGAATTTGCGTATACAACAATAATTTCATCAGTGATAGGTGGATCAGTCTTATTTTTATTAATATCTAGTTTTCAAACAATAAATATAATTTGGTTCTCATTAGTAGTTTCTCTAATATTTAGAGCATTAATTGGTGGTTATTTTCAAAGAAAATAGTTACTCAGAAACCTTTAATGGCTTTCTGTCTAGATAGTAGCTTAATATTTGTAATTCTTGAGAAAGATCAACTGATCTAATTTGTATTCCTGGTTTGTTTTTTAACATAGCTGGAGCAAAATTTAAGATAGATTTAATTCCACAATCTACTAATTTATCAGCGATTTCTTCTGCTACTTCTTCCGGTGTTGCAATAATTCCAATAGCAACATTATATTTATCACAAACATCTTTCATTTTCGATATAGGGTTTACGGTTAAGCCAGCTATTTGTTTATTGAGCTTTTTAGTATCCTCATCAAAAAGGCCGACTATTTTAAAACCTTTTTCTTTAAAGCCACCATATTCAGCTAAAGCTGAACCCAGGTTTCCTATCCCTACAATGATTGCACTTAAGCCGTCAACTAAACCAAGTTCTAATTCAAGTTGTTTACGAAGAGTTATAACATCATATCCAACGCCCCTTGTTCCAAGAGTTCCTAGATAAGAAAGGTCTCTTCTGACCTGAGCATCGTTAACTTTCGCAATTTCTGCTATTTTTTTTGACGATATACCTACTGAGTTTGTGTCTATTTGATCTAAACATTGAAGATATAATGGTAGTCTCTGGACTGTTGCTGGAGG
>LULT01000043.1_pt1 | contig 19631 bp, 29 predicted proteins | sample 728141 | NCBI WGS metagenome assembly LULT01 (sample SAMN03860282, study PRJNA289734) | marine metagenome | biome: seawater column; feature: ocean; material: water; isolation source: Red Sea water column Station 108 - depth 100m | place: Saudi Arabia: Red Sea | collected 2011-10-15 | depth 100 m | reverse complement strand
AATGTAATGAGAGGTGAGCTTGTTCCAGAAGGAGTTCAACTCATTCAAACAGCACCAGGTCAAGCATTCTTTTCACAAGTTTACATTGCAGCATTAATTGGAATTGTTCTTAGCATACCAATCATAGTTAGAGAGTTCATATCATTTTTGAAACCTGCATTAAAAGAAAGAGAGATTCATGTTGGACGTACAATTACACTTCCGGCAATTGGCTTATTCATTACAGGATGTGCATTTTCATATTCAGCGGTAATTCCATTCATTTTAGATTTTCTTTATAGATATGGTGAATCTGCAGGACTTGTCACATTTTTGAATATAATGGATTTTGTAACATTTGTTTTACAATTCTTGTTGGCATTTGGCATATCATTTCAACTTCCACTTATAATGTATGCAGTTAGTCTTTCAGGACTAGTAGATGCAAAATTCTGGAGAAGAAATATGAGATATGCAATTATTGCAATTATTGTATTTGGTGCAGTAATTACACCTGATGGTAGTGGGGTCACAATGTGGTTTGTGTCATTACCTATGGTTGCATTATACTTTGCAGGCATGGTTATTGCAGAAAGACAAGAAAGACAGACTATCAAGACTTAAATGAGAAATTAACACTAGATGAATCATGATTGAGAACGTTGTCAATTTCATTCCAGGAGGAAGCGAATGGATAATTGTAATCGTTGCAGCAGGTGTTTTGCTATTTGGAGCAAAAAAAATTCCAGAATTGGCTAAAACATTTGGTAAAGCAAAAGGCGAATACAAGAAAGGCGAAATTGAAGCAGATAAAGAACTAAAAGAGTTCAAAGAAAGTAAAGATTAGGATTTTTCTATTTCTTTAATCATTTTGTCGTATAATTCAGTTAAGGATTCTCCGTATGGATTTTTCTTTGAAAAGCGTGAGGATTTGACATCTAGTTCTGCATTAACTTTTAGATGTGTTTTACCATTATCAGATGTAAAATTTTCATTGATGCTACTACCTTTGATATCTCCCCCAACAACACGCATCTCATGAGTGTTAGGTTTAGAGAAAAAATGTTTAGCCATGATTATGAATTCCTTATCGTGAAGTTTGAGATGTTCAGCAACAAGAGAACTTTCATCCCTGACAGATTTTATCAAAATTGAAGGATAAAATTCAGGAAATAGTTTTTGGAAATTCTCAAAATTTGTCATCACTTCGAATGATTTTTCAATATCGGCATTAATTTCACGTTCAAAAGTTATCTTCAACATGAGTTTTCAAAATAAAACTAGTGTAAATTTTTTTGGGCTATTTACTTCCCCATCGAGTAAATAGATCATGTTCAATATCAAATTGATCAAGACATTTTCCAACAATGTGATCAACCATTGCGTCTATCGATGTAGGATTTGTATAAAATTCAGTGACAGGAGGCAAAATTACAATACCAAGTCTAGCGAGTTTTAACATATTTTCCAGATTTATGGCAGTAAGAGGTGTTTCTCTTGCTACTAGAATTAACTTTCTAGCCTCTTTCATAGTAACTCCTGCAGCACGGGCAACTAAAGTTTCATCATAACCATTTGCAATACTTGAAAGTGTTTTCATTGTGCACGGAATTACAATCATTCCATCAGTTTTGTGAGTTCCACTTGAAACATTTGCAGCCATATTTTTTTCATCTGTCACTTCAGTGGCAAGAGATTCAACATATTCTATATCATGTTTAGTTTCCATTGGAACACATTTTTTTGCCCATTCAGACATGACAAGATTTGTCTCAATTCCTTTTTCTTTTAGAACCTCTAATAGGCGGATTCCATAAATGACTCCAGTACTTCCAGTGATTCCAACTACAAGTTTCATGTACTTGTTTGATCAAATTTTACAAAATATAACTGAATATGATAATTTACGCGTGGGTTTCATCCAATTCCTCAGATTCTTTTCTTTTGTTTAACCAAACCTTAACACCTGCTGCAACCATACCGCCAAATAGAATCATTCCAACAAGAACCATTTCAACTTGCATGATTTAACTAGAAAATTACAAGTAGAAAACTCTTCCAAAGAAGCATTTAATTTTACAAGACAAATCGATACAATATGATTAAGAGATCTGAGATGCAAAAGATTGCATCAGAATATACAGATCCAAAAATCGGGGTACTTGGAAGTCATTCAGCACTAGAGATAATGGATGGAGCCAAGGATGAAGATTTTGAGACAATGGTATTTTGTCAAAAAGGCAGAGAAGTACCATATCAAAGATTCAATAGAATTGCAGATGAAATTAAGATTGTCAAAAAATTCAAGGATATGGCAATCCCTGCAAATCAAAAAATGATGAGAGATGAAAATACCATCATCGTTCCACATCGCTCGTTAACTGCATATCTTGGATATGACATATTGGAAAACAAGCTAAAGGTTCCAATATTTGGAAATAGGAAGCTGTTTCAAGCTGAAGAGAGAGAAAATAAGAGGAATCAGTATTATTTACTAAAAAAGGCGGGAGTTAAATTCCCAAAAATATTTGAGAATCCAAAATCCATCAACAAGCCGGCAATCGTAAAAGTCATGGAAAAGGACAGAAAACTAGAACGGGCATTTTTCACAGTTACATCATATGCAGATTACAAAGAGAAGTCAGAAGAGAAGATCAAAAAAGGAATCATAGCAAGAAAGGATTTGGAAAAAGCAAGTATTGAGGAATTGGCAATTGGAACATATCTAAATTTCAACTTCTTTCACACACCAATTTCAGACCAAGTGGACTTTATTGGAATAGAAAGACGCCTTCAGACAAATATTCATGATTACAATGCACTTCCTGCAAAACAACAGTTAGAGATGGACATTCCATTACAAAATATAGAGGTTGGTCATACACCAGCAAGTATTAGAGAGTCATTGTTAGAGAAGGTCTTCAAAATGGGAGACAAATTTGTTCGTGCTGTGAAAAAAGAATATGCCCCAGGAATAATTGGACCATTTTCACTACAAAGTGTAATTACAAAAGATTTGGAAATGATTGTCTATGATGTATCATTGAGAGTTCCAGGAAATCCAATTGTTGCAACAACCAGTCCGTATACCAAATATCAGTATGGAACTACATTTGGAATTGGTAGACGTATTGCAATGGAAATTAAACGTGCAGTAGAAGAAGATAGAATCAAAGAGATAGTTACGTAGTCTCTTCTATTGGGCTTTTTAGCATATTACTTCGAACTAAAATTGGAATGTTATAGTATACCGCAAGAGCCACAGCGTCAGAAGCACGATAATTTCGTAAAACAATGTCTTTTTTTCCAGTAAGATAGAGATTTGCCCGTAATGCATCTCCACTTTCATAAATTTTTACTTTGACTAACAAGAGTTCATTTGCTTCACAGATATCTTCAAGCATTTTATAGATGGTTGGAACTGTATCGTGGTCCCCATCTAGAAAACTTGCAATATGCCTTGAGACTTCACCAGAAAATGCACGCATGTGAAATTCCCGTTTATCGTCAGAGTGCAAGATTACAAGACCCTCATTGCCATATGGATCAACAAACCCCAGATTACTTATTGTGACAACCTCATAATCAGGATCTTGAACTTCATTAATTTCCATATTCAAAATAAGTTGCAGATAATATGTTAAAAATATAATGAACCAAGTAAGAGATCCCACATGAAAACACAGACTGCCAAGGGCGGTCAAAATGACAAGAAATTAATCATTTTAGGATTTGTATCAATTGCAATTTTATTTTTGATCTATTCTAGATTCGAAAGTCAAGACATCACTCCAGATGCAGTACAATCTATTGAGAGATTAGGAATGGGATTTTATGTATTGTTTACAATTTCAATAGGAATGATTGGAATAGGTTTACGTAAATTTCAGAAAAGAATTGCAGCTACAGGAAATACTACAGTCCTATCAATGATTTGTAGTAACACGTTAGACAGTAGAGCAAAAAAAACATTTGTTGTGACGTTCATAGTTTATGGAATATTCTTCTCAATGACATCAGGGATTTTGGTATATCAGCCCGAAGTTGTATTTTCGTATCATTATGGGGCAGATGTTCCTTCGGCACACATAACACCATGTTGTGGAGCACCAGGATACATGCCAAAGTTTGTAGCATATTTGACAGAGCATGTGGGTCTCAACGTAATACCAATTAATCTATTATTGCAAATTGTAGTCTCATATTTGGTTGCATTAAACACTGCTCTTGCAGTAAATGCAATTGCCGTAACCAAAAAGACAGGAGGTCTTGGAAGTATTGGTGCTACAACAGGACTGTTCATTGCATGCCCCACGTGCGTGGGTTCATTTTTGTCATTGTTCATAGGGGCAACAAGTGCAGTTGCGTTTACAATTGCAATAACAGAATTACAAACGCTGTTCATTGCTATTTCAATACCGATTTTGATCTTGACGCCATTTCTCATATCAAGAAGAATAATAAAATCTCAGACTAATCCTAATTAGATTTCACGCTGATTTGAGGGTTGTTAAAAGTTCCAATATCAAACCCGTCTCGTCTCAAATATTTTAGAACCAGTTTGTAAACTAACTCATCATGTTCAACTTCTTCAGATAGTTGTTTCCAAGGAAGTATGCCTTTTTCATTTATGATAGGTTTCAAACGAGTATTGATGTCTTCGGCAATCTTTTTGCAATCTTCATAAGAATTGCCATTTCGATATGAGGTTCCCCGTCCATCACAATATTTCATATAAAATTTTAGAAATGGGAGAATAAATAACTTTGATTAAAAATTCTGTAGTTTTTCGGTAACAATTTTGAATATTGCCTCATTATCTAGGAGTATACAGGGCAAATCATTTTCCTCGCATGCCTGACCACTCTCAGTATCACGAGTAATCAGAACCATACCATTTTCTTTTGCGTAATTAATGACTGAATAATCAGTATGGAGTTTTTTGCCTTCACTTCGTAATTTTTTTACACTGTAGGCATCATGACCAAGTTGTATTAGGCGCTCATCCATACCATCATCCATCTCATCAACTAGAATTTTCATTTTAGATTAGCGGTTAATTTTTTTAGTTGGGATATGATTTTGGTTTTATCGTTAATTGAAATTTCAGGTTCTACTGTAACAAACAAAGATTTAGTTTTTGCATACATTACGATTTGAGAAATATTTTCACGCTCTACATTTACAAATCTAACTTTACCTAGAGAGTTGTCAAATTCCTCTCTCATCTTTCTGCGAACTGTTACATCCTGACAGAATTTTTCCTCATTTTTTGTTTTGAGTAAAGAGGGAACTTCATCTCTCATCTCGGTTTTCAGAATTTTGCCATTTTTGTTGATAATTGCAACAAAACGGATTTTTTTGTGAAGTTTGCCAATTTTTTGAATTAAATTATCAAGTTCAGTATTTTTTACCATGAAATTTTGGCAAAAATGATCAAATATAACAGTAGTTAAAATTTCAAAATAAAGAGAAAAAAGGGATTAATAAAAGGCCGCGTTAGCAGTGCCAGATATTTTTTCCACAGTTTTGTGATCTGCTATTTCGGCAATAATGTCTACGTTCATCATTCCGGTGACAACAAGAATATTCTTGTCCCATCGGTGAACTGCAGCCTGAACATGATACTTTTCAGTAATCTCATATTTTGGCAATTCGACATCTGTGCCTTTGTTGAAGATTATCTCCAAGTGAACATGAGGCATCATGTCTGGGAACTTTCTTTCCAAAGCCATTACATTGAGTAATAGGTTTGAGTCGGTCTTTGGGAATAGTTGTGAAACGTCTCCCATGAAGGTATTGTACATACCTTCAAGTTTTTGACCTCTTTCGTTGTTGTTACCAGATTTTGCCAATTCTTTTCACTCCTTTGTAGTCTTCATGCATTATGCAACCTCCAATGAATCCAGTGATTGCTCCGTAGATTATGTGGAGAACCAAAGCATTGATGTAAATTTTGTCGCTTTCATACAACAAGGTAGCTAGTGCTTTTTGTTGTTCCAAGTCAAATTGGGATACATCGGTGATAATCAATTCTACCTCCATCATCGGAGTCATTACAAACATGTGAATTGGTAGGAATGCTAATGTGAAAACAATTAGCCCTGTCCAAACACCAGTAATTAGTGCTTTTGGAACAGTTACCAATCTGAAGAACCTCCAAATGTTCGAAGCCAAAAAATACATGGCTCCAATCAATGCTGCAACGCCCATGTGGGCTATAAAGCCCACTGCAATTGCTGAAGTTTCATCCACACCCATTGTAACACCGATAGTTTTGTAGAATGTTCCTGCCGGTATATCCAACATTTGATCAATTGCAAAGAATGATGAAAAGAGTGCAAATCCGCCCATGAGGCCTGCCCCGATTCCACCTTTTATCAATGCGATCTTTGTTGGAAGTGTTTGTGTTGTGCTCATTAAACAGTTTTTGCCATTCATAATATTTATGGGTTATGCACTAGGGTATTTCTAGTGGTAAATTTTACCACTTTACAGAACATGGTGATAATATTTAGGCACTAGACTCACCTTTGGTCACTAGCGTTTTATACTATAATGTAATTAGATTCATTATGACAGAAGAACAAGAATGGGCAAGTCTCCTGGCAGAAGTTTTTGATAAACTAACTGCAAAGCATGCAGCCATTACATACAAGTTCGACAAGTTAGAACTTAGTGGAATGGTTGACCGCAACGGCAAGAAAGTTTCAACAGGAACAGTTGTACTAACAGGTGGCTTGACTATAACAACAAAAACCTAAACAGGAATGGATATGAAAATGAAAAACAACCTTCCTGCCAATTTTTTACTTTACCTCCGAAGCGGAGATTTAACCATTAGCGATGGAGATGGCACAGCCATCGAATTTACCTCAAAAGGAGATATAAGACGAGTAAACATTATGCGACTTCCTACAAAAATTCCTGGAAAAATGAGCCTACTAAAACAGCTAACCGAAGCAAAACACATAGGCAAAGTCCTAAAAAATGAGAATGTAACGCTTGAGATATTACACAAAGATAAGCTAGTTCTAAAAATGGGCAAAAATGCAAAACCAAAATTATCATCACTAGTTACTTTGAGTAAAGATATCGAGATTGTAGATCTTAAAGAACTTCGTAAACTAGACAAGGAGTAAAAATGAGTCAGAAAGCAAGTTCAAGTAATTTAGAGAAAATGGCAGCATTAAAAGAAAGTGCCAAAATCAGTGATTATTCAATCTTAGTAACAGGGGCTACAGGATTCATTGGAAAAAAACTAACCGAGAGATTATCCAAAACAGGGTACAAAGTTACCGCGATGTCAAGAACACTACATCAAAATTCAGATAATGTGAAATTTGTGGCAGCTGATGCATTAGAGTTGGACACACTATCTAATGCATTCAAGGGAATAGAAACTGCATTTTACCTTCTACATTCTATGGAAGGGTCCAAAAAAGAATGGGAACAATTTGCAGATAGAGAAAAAGTTCAAGCACAAAATTTTCTAAAAGCTGCTGAAAACGCAGGAGTAAAAAGAATAATCTATCTTGGAGGATTAGTAAACGAAAGTTTAGAATTATCAAAACACATGAGAAGTAGGCACGAAGTTGGCAAAATTTTAGCATCAGGAACCATTCCAGTTACAGAATTAAGAGCATCAGTAATTGTGGGCGCAGAGGGGGGTTCATACGCAATGCTCCGATATCTTGTTGAAAGATTACCACTAATGGTTTGTCCAAGATGGGTAAAATCTACAACACAACCAATTGCAGTCGAAAATGTTGTAGACTATCTAGTCGGAGCTATGAAAAATCCATCAACGGCCGGAAAAATATTTGAGATTGGTGGACCAGATAAAATGACATACGAGCAAATGATGAGATTGTATTCATCAATAATTAATAGAAATTTGAATATCATACAGATTCCATTTTTAACACCAAGATTATCATCATACTGGATTGATTTGGTTACTCCAGTAAAGGCATCACTTGCAAGACCACTAGTGGATAGTTTAGTTCACGACTCTTATGTAAAAGACAAGTCAGTAGAAGAATTTGTTCCGGTAAATCTCAAACATATGACTGAAGCAATCAAAGAGGCAAGAGAAGAACAAATAGCTTTCAAACCAATTGAAAAAACACCTGAAGAAAAAACATCTTACAAAGTTAATCAAAAATTACTTTTGATTTCACTTTGCGCTATGGCAATAATTGGTTCCACATACTACTGGATGGACGATAGAACAGACGTATGGGAGATATCATGGTTATTTGGATCATTTATCTGGTATGTTGCAATTATTTTTGCAATTTTATTTGTAAGACAAAAAGCAAGGCTAGGCTATCTTATTGGAGGATTGCTATCATGGGTAACTTTGGCATTTTGGTTATTTGACAATTTTTACGTTGTATTCCAGATGTCGATAATAGGTACAGAACCAAGCATCGATGTAACATTAAGAAATTTCATAGGAGCGGGAATTGCAGGACTGGCAATATTCTCATCACACAATGTATTTCATAAAGTCAGAGTTTACCAGGCAAGAGGAGAATCAGTCAAGGAATCTGCTGGTGCAGAAGTACCAAGTGGTGCAAGACCGGTCTACAATACAGATTATTCATAAATTCAAAAATTTTCTTTTTTTATAAAAAATAGAAAAATTAAGAAAAGTGGTTGGTTATCCCATCTTCGCCCATGGCATTTTGAAGGATTTTTTGTACTTGGAGATGTTTTGAAAGACATTCTCTACTCTCGAAATTAGAGTGGTCATATAATGACTTGTTGCAGAATACACAGTTGACTTTTGGATCTTTTAACATATTTGTTACCTAAACTAAGAAAAGCAAATTTTGTATATAACCAGTAGGAATCAAGAAACTCACTTAGGTGAGGGGATTCATATATACTCCAAAAATCACTAAATATGATGAGTACTCAGTCAGAGGATTTTCTCGAGACGTTAGAGCGTACACATGTGGTGCTGTTCCATGATGGTAATGATGAGACTAAAAAAACAGAATATGGGTTTATTAGAAAAGGACTAGAGAAAGGCGAGCACTGCTTCTACACTACACAAAAACCTCAAAAAATCCTAGAAGAGATGAAAGCACATGGAATCGAGGATGGAGAAAACAATGAATTTCTACACATAGTAGAAATCCCAGAGAAATTTGAGGATTACTCAAAGATGATTCTAGACAAAGTAGAAGGTTTGCCTGAAGAGGCCAAAATCAGGGTTGTATCAACACATTACTTTGACTTCAATACTGAAGAGAAAACTGACCGAATGGCAGAAATTGAGCAGTGTGTAGACGATGGTTTTGAGAAAATTAACGGAAACTTTGTTTGTTCATTTGAGGTTAAACAAATTAACGAGGAACTGAGAGACAGATTTTTGAATCAGTTGTTAGAATCTCATAAAGCAATAATATTTCAGACAAAAGAGAAAGGTACTGAATTATTTACTCTTCCGTAATCGTTTTACTAATTTCAGATATTAGATCATTGATTTTTGAATAATCATTATGAAATTTTTTGCCTTTATCGGTGACACCGATAGAACCATTTTTGGCTATGATTTCACGTTTTTCCATTTCTTCCAAATATTTCATTAATTTATCATACGAGGTATTGCATTTGAACTGAATTCTTGTTGGAGAGATATCCTCTTCTTGTATTATCGCCGAGATAATATCGAAATACAATTGAATACGTGTTCTTTTTTCTCTTGCCAACTAGTACAAACGTCGATAATCCGTCTTTTAAGTTTCGTCATAGTGGTAATATTTAAAATCACTAGTTTTTCATGATTTTTTGTGTTTTTAGGCACAAAATATCAGAGTTAGCACTAGATATGCTTATTAGTCACTAGGAACATGCTAAAACATGGTATATCTAAGAAAAAAGAAGGTTAAAGGAGTAGATTACCTGTATTTAGTGAAAAGTACCTGGGATAAAGAAAAAAAGACATCCAGACAAGAGACCATCAAATACCTAGGAGAATCATCATCAGTAACTAGAGATGATATTCCTGAGGAATTTAGAGAAAATGCAAAAATAAACTCATTTCTGCTACAAAATACTCCAAAAGATAGAGAAAAACGGGAAAATCTAATTGAACAATTAAGAACAAAATTATTCTCAGCATTAACTGAAGGCAGTCTAAAAGATACAATGGATATTTACACCGCCTTTGTTACAAGCAATTCTTTGGACCAATTTTATGAAAGAATTATGACACCAGTTATGGCAGAAATTGGATATTTATGGTCTGAAGGAAAGTTATCAATTGCCACAGAGCATGTTGCAAGCAATATTGCACATAGTTTAGTCAAAGTGATAGCAGATGAAAACAGAAAAGCAAAAAAAGAGAAAGGAAAAATTGTGCTAACCACTCCAGTTGGTGAAGATCATAATTTAGGATGTAATGTGCTTGATTCATTTTTAGTCTCAAAAGGATTTACAACATTTAATTTATCTCCATCAACACCTGCCGAATCATTAATCGAGTTCATAAAAACTGCCAAACCAGATGCACTAATTGTATCAATAACATTGGAGGACAATGTTAGGTCAGGACAAAGAATGGTCAAAAAGATTCATGAATCATACAAAAAATTACCTATATTCATAGGGGGTCAAGCATTTTCAGAAAAGACAAATTTCAAATTTGATGGAAAACTCATCACTGATGCACATGCATTAGAACAGATTCCTAGAATTATAAAAAAGAAATAATTACCACTATTATTGGTAGTTTCCACTAGGTTAAATATTCAAAATGATAATACAAATTATGGGTTTAACAAATGACAGTTTGATTGAAACAGTCTTTGCAAAATTTCCTGAAAAAAGAGATGTTGCCGAACAAGGTGACGAGATTTTTGTAAACTGGAATTTTCAGGACTTTCAAGACGGAGGATATCTAAACTTCAAAGCAGACCGTTCAGATCTTTTTGCACTAAGCATAATGATTGAGAACTATGCATCAAAACATACGGCCCCATTACTTGCATCATTTGAGACAGACAAGCGATATGAGTTTGTTAAGGACAGATACCTAAAACTCATGAAAAAACTTCCAAGAACATGGGTTATTGGAAACTTCAACAATCCACACTTGGCTCAAGAAACACCTGACAGCTGTGTCGTTCTGAGTTGCGTTGGAACACCACTATCTACAGTATGGGCAGTAGTAACAAGAGGACCAGATGGACCGATTGGTTTAATCGCAGAAGAGTATGGAATTGGAAAATTCAAAGGATTCTTCTCAACACAACCCGATGTGGTACAAACTGCAGTTGATGCAATGGGCGAAGTGCTAGTGACACAATTCGACTTTAACAAAAAAGAATATGAATTTGTTAAAGGTGGATACTAGTGTAAATTGACTGAAAAATCTTCTTCTTTTTTTCCAAAAAACGTCTTTGGAGCATTCAGTATTTTATTTTTCATCAGCGGGGCAATAATTCCATTACAAAATTTAGTAATTTGGGGACCAGAATTTGTTCTAAAATATTTTACATCTTCAGATATTACTGCAGAGAAATTATCAATTGCTGTGATAGGAATTGGAGTTTTAATGATAATTTACGGAAAGAAAAAGCAAAATCAGATTTAGGACGAAGCACGATCACGAGGATCCAACTGTAGAGATTTGTTATAGCAATCAGATGCCTCATCATACCGTCCAAGACTTCTTAACGCAATGCCCTTTTGATTCCACAAATCAGGGTTTTCAGGCTCTAAAAGTAAAGCTTGATCAATGAAACTTAGTGCAGTTTCAAAGTTACCATCACGTAAATTTTCAGTTCCCTTTTGAATTAGAATTTTTATTTCAGTCACTAATTTTCTATAGAGTTACTCTGAAATAATCCCATCGCTCAGGATTGAATTTTTTTACAAATACAACATTTTTGTCATTTTGTTTTCGTTCATCTATAACATCACGCATTGCAAAACTAGTCATGAATGTATATCCCTTTGATTGAACCTGCATCATGAATAATTGTCGTATTTCTCGACCTCCATGAAATCCCCAATATCCATTTTTTATTGCAACAGGTTCTAAGAAGACAGTATTGTTTTTTCCACGATTTCTATCCTCAAATTCTAGATCAAAATGATATTTTTCTAATGGACCTCCTTTTGCAAATCCAACTATCGGACCTTTAGAATTACCTACACGTAAAGTGTTAAGAATTGTATCAGGATCATTTATGGATTCAACAAAATCATCACGTGTGAATTGTAATGGTTTTGGGAGTTCACGATAGATTGATAGAAGTACATCTGCAACATCATCAGTTACAGCATGTTTTTCAATAGATGGTACAAGTGGTAATCCATCATAAACAAATTGATTATAGATTTGGATTTCTTCTTGACGTAATTTCATAAATCCAACAATGTTATCTAGGAAGTTTTTTCGCATGTGTTTTGGCAATCCATTTAGAACTCTTTGACACATATCAGGTTCAGAATTTAGCATGTCTTCAAAAAATCCAACAGAACGTCTTACAATAAATGCAGGATGCCAACTAGATGAATGAGCATTCATTTTTGCCATTTCCATTGCTTTTTGAAAATCACCTAATGAATAACCCCCAATCCTATCAGAGACGGACAAGAAATGACCTAATTCACGAAAATGTTGCTGTTGTTTTTTGTTCTTTTTAATTTTTGATTTTGCAAAATAACTATCAATTAACTTTTCAGAGGTTGTAACTATATCTCCTTTCCAAGGATATACGGTTCGACAAATAAGTGCACAAATTAGATTTTGGTCAAGTTTTGCAGCTGCAAGAAGTTTTTGAATAGTTTTATTTTTTGAAATAAATTGAATAACGTTTTTTTCATGAGGCTTATCAATTTCTTTTTTAGGATCAAAGTCATGTAGTAGTGCAGCAGCATAAAGATAATTCAAATCTTCAAGATTCAGATAGTCGTCTTTTAGAGATTGAATGCCAGAAAGTAATGTAACATAAGTTACTTCAAGTTCATGATCAACATTATGATAACCATAATAATCACTGAATAGGCCGTTATTTTTGAATAACTCTACGGTGTAATCTAATAATTTTACATTTGCATCATTTGCCATTTTTACAGAAGATAGTAAATCAAATATTCCATTTCGTAATGATGGAGAGTTTGCAAACTCTTGCATGAGATTAACGATAGATATGAGGTTTTAAAGTTATTTGGTTTTTGAACTAGTCACAAATCGGTTATAAAGTAATTAGTAATATTTTGAGTGTGGGTCTGAAACGATATCTAGTCACAAGAGGAATTACGATGTTTGGGGTATTAATGATAACATTACTACTTACAATTTCACTAGTTGGCTCAAATATGGACACGATTCTAAAACAGGGAGTAATTTATCAAGTAAGAGCAGAGATTACAGAAAATACTACAATTGCACAAGGATTCAATGATCCAGAAGAATTTGAGAAATTTGTTCAGCAAAAAATTGACGAAAGAATAAAGACACTGGGATTAGATACGCCATGGTATTCTCCACAAAGGCTTGGCTATACAATGTATAAAATTATAATTTTAGATTTTGGCAATGCAACTTTTTTGACAAGTGATTCAGGTTCATCAAATGTAGGAGAAATTATTTTTGAAAAAATGCCAAAAACAGTTCTACTATTTACTACTGCAACAATAATTATTTCAATAATTGGTATTTTGTTAGGAGCAGCGTCTAGTAATAAAATTGGTTCGGTAACAGATAGAATAACATCGACGTTTGCGGTGATCAGCAGTAGTTTCCCGGTATGGTGGATTGGAATGTTGATGATTTTTGTATTTGCGTTTGTATGGCAGATATTTCCTGCAAGGGCAACACCAAGTATCGAGCCAAATGATCCTGGATACATTTTAGCATTGTTGTATCATATGGCACTGCCAGTCATAACAATTGTTCTTATTGGATTCGGAGCATGGGCATATCTTGTTAGAAACTTTATGGTAGGAATAATGCAAGAGGATTTTATCAATGCCAAAAAAACTATCGGTATTTCCAAAAAGAAGATAGTTTACAGTCATGCATTAAGAAATGCCGCACCACCAATTGTTACTATACTTGCACTAAGCTTGTCAGGTTCATTAGGAGGAGCCATAATTACAGAAGCAGTTTTTGATTGGCCAGGAATGGGAAGATTATACTTTGAAGCAATTAGTGTCATGGATCTCCCAGTAATTATTGGAGCAACATACATTTTGACAGTATTGTTTTTGATCAGTATTTTCATTGCAGATTTGTTATACGGATATTTTGACCCACGTGTGAGGACGTCAAGTTGAGTAGTGTGTCTACAGATGAAATTAAAAGAGAATTTCTGAAAAGTAAATTAGGATTAGTGGGAATTTTCATACTATCAGGATTAATCGTCATATCAATTACAACAATGGTAGTCATACCTGCATCTACTTTTCAAGACTGGAATAATCCAGAAAAGTGGATTTCATATCCAAAAACATCAGTGCCTATTTGGGTGAATTTAATCTCTTCAGAAAAAATTCCAGAACATAAAATCATCAATGCAGAGATTAATGTGGTGGAAAATGGAAACATATTTCTTGTTTCGCAGCAATTTGGAGTGTTTTTTGACTATGATGATTACCCTAGTGATTTTATTTTTGAGACTAAAACAAAATATTCAGATTCTCATTTAGTTGAAATCAAAGTGATTCAGCCTGACGGAAATGTGTTAGAGCTTTTATCGACATCACTCCCACATTCAGAAAGTGAGACCATTCATGATCAAAGATATTTTTCAACTGACAACATGATGAAAAAAAATTTAAATTTACAGTTAGAGAGATTTGATCTTTCTAGAGAGGTTACAGAAATAGTGTTTTCGCAAGAAAATTACAGTCAAGTGAAAAAAGGAGAGTATGTTTTTATGATTAACACATATGGAGTTTCACAATCTGCAGAGATATTAGAATCAAAAATGATTCTAGGAGGAAAAGCATTTGGAGTTATGGGCACAGATGAGCTTCGTAGAGATTTAGCAATTGGATTGTTATGGGGAATGCCACTTGCACTCCTAATAGGAATTTCAGTGTCAATTGGTTCAGTCGTGGTGGGATTAATCTATGGAGTATATTCAGGATACAAAGGAAAAAAGACAGATGAAGTAATGATGCGTTTCAATGATGTCATTTACGCATTACCTGCACTTCCATTTTTAATTATTTTAGCCGTTACAATAAGCAATAGTATATTTTTGATGATAGGATTTCTTATGATTTTTAGCTGGGTAGGAATTGCCAAAGTTTCACGAAGCATGTCATTACAGATTAAGACAAGACAATATGTAGAAGCAGCAAAAATAATGGGTCAAAAAGACTCTAAAATAATTTTCAGACATATTTTACCGCAGTTATTACCATATGCATTTGCAAGTATTGCAATTTCAGTTCCTGCTGCAATAACAACAGAAGCAGGTCTGAGTTTTCTAGGATTAGGAGATCCATCATTTCCAACATGGGGGCAAATTTTACATGATGCCAATACTTATGGAGCTGCGGCTCAAGGATTTTGGTGGTGGATTGTTCCACCAGGAATTTTGATTGCCATTACAGGTCTGGCATTTGTGTTTATTGGGAATGCATTAGATAGTATTGTTAATCCAAAATTAAAGAGGTAGTTATTCAGATAGAGAAAATTTTCTAATCAAATCAATTGATTTATCATTTAGTTTTATTGTATAAGTTGCAGCGTTAGGATTAGTATCTTTTTCCTCAGCAAGTAATTCAGTGAATTTTGTTTTTGCTTCCTCTGTAGCACCAGCTTCATGTGCACATAGATTGAATGCTTTGAGTTGTAGATTATTTTTTAGTAGATATTTAATGAATTTTTTATAGTTATCAATACTATTCCAGTCAATATTTTTTTCTTCACATGCAGAGATCCAGACATCAACAGAATTATGAAAGAAAACTTTCTTTCTAATTACATCTAAAGCCAAATCAGTTTGAGACATGATAAATCTAGAACATTGCACGTTTCATTGTGGAGCCACAACGTGGACATTCTCTTGCATTGTATACTTTGTGACATACAAGACACTCATACTTTACACCAGGCTTGTCACTTTGTTGACCAAACAGGCCACCACCAAAGCCACCACCGCTTGAGCTTCCAGAACCAGAACCAAAGCCACCTCTCATTCTACTCATCATTCGTCTTCTCAATAACAATGGGAATGCAATGAAAAGAGCTAATGCAGCGCCTAAACCATATGGAAATGGTAAGATCATTTGTAGACCAATACTTACTGCAAGAGATGCAAATAGGAATATCAAATATGACTTGTAATTAATCAAGATAAGAAAATTAACCCAATTTCAAATATAAGGCTTATTGAGTTTTAGTAATTATTCTTCGAGGATAGGTATAGGATTTCCCGAACTATCCCATGCAAAAACGTCTTCATCCTCATACGGTGCTTTGACAATTACAGACACTAAGCCAAAGAAATTATGTAAATCTTCTATGGAAGGTTCAGCACTACCTACAGGATGAGAGTGTACCATCCCAATATAATCAGAATCAAATGGAAGTTGATTTGCAGGAAAGCCTGCAAAGGTAGGGCCGGTTTCATGAAATGGAGGAACCACTAAACCTTCAACAAACATTTTACCTTTTTTTGAATGACCTTTAAGAATCAAAATCATTTCATCTGGATGGTTAATTTTACAATAAGATATTATTCCATCACGTGTTTCGTTGAGAAAGACAAGACTTCTTTCTAATTTTTTTGTTTTAAAAATCATCTAGGTTCTACAGATACGATGTATGAAATTGATGTCACATCTTTTAGATTCATTTCTATTTGACGTATAATTCCAGGTAAAGAATTAGTTAATTCAAGAGTTTCATCTTCAAAGGATTTCAGTTTTGATTCAATATCAGATATGTTATTTTCTTCATGTTTTAGATCTTTTTCAGTATTTTGAAGGGTAGTTAGATCAAAACTCTCCAGTTTTGTAACCAAATTTTTCTTTTTTGATTCAAATGTTGCTTTAGTATTAATGAAAGATGGAAGTGAATTTTTTATCTCATCTACACCTTCTTTAGATTTTGAAACATCTTTCACAGATACTGAACCAGAGTCTATTCCTGTTATAATGGAATCAAGTATATTTTTAATTCCAGATAAATTTGCATCATCTAGAACATCATAAGGAGATGATGCAAGGTTTGCAGTTAGATCTTTAATTTCTTTATCATGAGAGGAGATATGAACAAATTTTCCCAACGGTCTCGATATTTTTGTAAATTCATCATCTATACGATGACGTATTTGTTTTTCTTCAGAATCAAAATTTGAGAGTTCAGATTTGGTATTCTGATATGCCGTATAATCAGAAGAGTTTTTGATGTCAGAAATAATTTTTTCAAATTCAGTAATTCGTTCCTTCGTTTCATCAAGTGATTTTCGTAATTCACTCATGCGAGATTCTTGTTTTGATATTTTTTCCAGGGTTTTTGTTCGAGATTTTATGAGTTCAATTGTTGTGTTTACATTTTCTTCTGTCTCGGAAAAATTCCCAATTAGATGTTCAATCTCTTTGAGATCATTAGTAAGGGTGACAAAATCATCAGTGAATTTTTTTGCATATTTTTTTGCCAGAATATGAATTAATCTAGAATGTTTGCCTAGCATATCTCCAATTTTGTTTATTCCAGTAGAGAAAACTTTTTTGAATCTAATTACATCGTCTACAGAGTTGATTTCGGGGAAGGGTTTTGTAAATTCTCTTTTAATTACAGCAATAACTTCTTTTTTTCCACGATTAACCATGATTTGAAAATGAGGATCCAAATCATCAGAATTTAGATCATCTTGTTCTAACTCATTTGCAATTTTTAGTGTTAGTTCTCTTTTAGGGTCAAGTTGATTTCGATGGGATTTAATTTCTGCAACAAGTGTGATGAATGGTTGAATTATATAAATTTGAGAAGTGATGTGAAATAATATGAATTCAGGTTCAGTAAAAAAATCAGTTACAATAGATGCTGATTTAGAAAAAGTATGGACTAAAATCAGCAAGATTACAAAATTAGATTGGTTAAATGGGCAAAAATCAACAAAATATCTTAGTGAAAAGAAGTCAGGCGTTGGATCTAAAAGATTAATTTCATTTGAAGATGGTTCAGACGTTGAAGAACACATAGTAGGGTGGAAACCTAAAGAATACTTTTCATATATTGCCATATCTGGTCTTCCTCTAAATGCATATCATGCTACAATTTCAGTTCAAAAATCTAACAAAAATACCAAAGTCACATGGGAATCATATTTTGCATCAGATAATACAAAAAAGGAATTCGACGAATTTATTGAATTTTTATCAAATTTTTATGCTCAATCATTGAAAAATCTGAAAAGCGAGTTATCTTAGAATTTCTGAACAAGACGAGTTTTTGTAGAAAGTGCAATTACTGCAACAATTGATACTACAAGTACTAATGATGCAACCACACCGAATTCAGGTACAACTTGGAAAGTGGATGTTTGACCAATTGGACCATAAACACCTAAGATAGATTCTTCAGTTAATGAACCCACAAAATGTCCAATTCCCTGGAACGTGACATCAATATCAACAGGATGTGTTTTTGGATCAAATTCCAAGGCATCTGTTGTGTGAACAGGATACTTGAATAGATGACGATGTGCACCGTTATCTGCAAGAATTACTTTGCCATTCTGGGATGCAATAATATCATAATTGACATGATTTATCACAAATCCATCAGACTCTAAAAATTCAACTTCGATTGTTAATGGAGAACCCTTTTCAGCGTCATTTGTTACTATGTTTGCAAATACTTCACTTACTGCACCAGGTTCTTTTTGTGAAATTTCCGGTGTCATATCGCCATAAATCATAGATACAGTGTCATCAATAGTAGTTCCAGATTTTTCAGTAGTTTCAAAAGCGTCTTCTCCTTGAGGTAAGATTTCTAATTGACCTACCATCCATGGATGGACCATACAAAAGTAATCAAAAGTTCCCGGATTGGTTGCAATAAATACAAAGTCTACACCAGGTTGTTGTAAACCACTGTCCCAGATACCATTTGGTCCACTAGCGGGAGTTCCACTAGTAGATGTATGTGGGGCATCATCACCGTTGAGAAATATTATTTTATCACCAACATGAGCAGTGGAAACTGCTGGAATGAAGCAGAGATTGGTTAGTTCACAACCAGGCTCTGAAGAACCACGGCCATTCTCAATTTTAATTTCTTCAGCAAATGCATTATCAGAAACAAATCCGGTAATTGCTAAAGATATTGAAAGAACAATTAAACCGAGTCCAAATTTTCTCATAATTTACTGATGCTAATTGAGTATAAAACTAATGCTAATTTGACAGACTGGTGCTAAAAATTATCTCTGGAGGCGCATTACCTTCTTCATGAATCTCAGTTTTCATTTTCACAATAGTGTCATCGTACATAATTTCTAATGTTACAGGGGTTGTCTTCCAACCATATTTTGGGATTTTTTCAATAGGAACAGTTTTAGAAAATTCCGAATTAACTATTTCAAATTCCTTATGATATGTGGTCTCCATGCCTAAGATTTCCAAAATTGCAAATGAGGATTTTCCAGTGGTATCTGAAAATG
>LULT01000208.1_pt1 | contig 19635 bp, 21 predicted proteins | sample 728141 | NCBI WGS metagenome assembly LULT01 (sample SAMN03860282, study PRJNA289734) | marine metagenome | biome: seawater column; feature: ocean; material: water; isolation source: Red Sea water column Station 108 - depth 100m | place: Saudi Arabia: Red Sea | collected 2011-10-15 | depth 100 m | reverse complement strand
GAACTATACAGACACATTGGAAGAAGGACTGATATTCCTGCTGGAGATATTGGTGTTGGCGGGAAAGAGATTGGCTATATGTTTGGTCAATACAAAAAAATAAGAAATGCATTTACTGGAGTACTTACAGGAAAAGGTACAAACTGGGGCGGAAGCTTAATTAGGCCAGAGGCTACTGGGTATGGTCTAGTATATTTTGTTCTTAATATGCTTGATACGAAGAATGATTCAATTAAAGGCAAAACTGTTGCTGTGTCTGGATCTGGAAATGTTGCACAATATGCTTGTGAAAAATTAATTGAACTAGGAGCAAAGCCTGTTACCTTATCTGATTCTAGCGGTTTTATATATGATCCAGATGGCATTACTCAAAAGAAGTTAGAATATGTAAAGAAACTAAAAGAGGTGCCTTCAGCTAGAATATCTGAATATGCGAAAAAATATAAAGTAAAATTTACTCCTAATAAAAGACCATGGGGCGTTAAATGTGATATTGCATTGCCTTGTGCCACTCAGAATGAATTAGACTTGAAAGATGCTAAACAATTAACAAAGAACGGTTGTTATGTCGTTGCAGAAGGCGCAAATATGCCTTCTACAAAAGATGCAGTCCATCACTTTATTAAGGAGAAAATATTGTTTGGTCCTGGTAAAGCCGCCAATGCTGGTGGAGTTGCTGTTTCTGGGATCGAAATGAGCCAAAATAGTACAAGAATTCCATTAACAAGAGAACAAGTGGATAAGCTATTAAAAGAGATTATGGAGAAAATTCATACTACATGTGTTAAGCATGGCACTCAGAAGGGATTTGTTAATTATGTTGATGGCGCTAATATTGGTGGATTTGTGAGAGTTGCAGACTCTATGGTTGATCAAGGCGTTATATAAACTCTTTATATAAACACTAAAATTCTATGTTACGTAAACTCAAGTCTTTTGACCTTCAGTCAAAACGTGTTTTAATCAGGGTAGATTTTAATGTACCCATCAAAAACGATATAGTTGTTGACGATTATAGAATTAGAAAAACAATTCCTACTATTAAACACTGCATAGACCAAGGAGCAAAAGTTATTCTAATGTCTCATTTAGGAAGGCCAAAAGGTAAAATCAATTCAAAACTCTCTCTAATGCCCGCAGGTGAAAAGTTAGCTGAATTATTAGAAATGCCCTTAAAGTTTTCAAATGATTGCATATCAGATGATGCTATCAATGTTTCACATAACTTACAGTCTGGAGAAATCCATCTTCTTGAGAATCTACGTTTTTATAATGAGGAGACTGATAACGATAGTCAATTTTCTGTTAATCTATCTAAACATGGAGAAATCTTTATTAATGATGCATTTGGAACAGCTCATCGTGAGCACGCATCAAATGTTGGCATTGTTAAACATTTTATGAATAAAGGAATAGGTTTCTTAATTGAGAAAGAATTAGAATTTTTATCAGAAACACTTACAGACCCTTCTTTGCCACTATTGTTGATTATCGGTGGAGCAAAAATTGATACTAAAATTGATGTAATTAACCATTTTCTTGGTTTAGCAGATAATATTGTTATTGGCGGGGCAATTGGTTATCATATGGGAAAATCATTAGTAGAATCTGATAAGATTGATATTGCAAAAAAGATATTGCTTAATGCATCTAAAACAAAAACAAAAATTATTTTGCCAATAGATTTTACAGGAGAATTGGACAGCATTGGAAGTAAAGATTTTTATCATGCCGACAAGGGTAATATCAAAGATAATATGATCTGTGAAGACATAGGGCAATCAAGTATTGATTTGTTTAAAAGGGTTATATCTCAATCAAAAACAATTTTTTGGAATGGCACTGTTGGTATTGCAGAAAATAAAAAATTTGCTGTTGGAACAGAGAGTATTATTGATGAAATTGTCGATAGTGAATGTATTTCCGTTATAGGAGGCGGTGATACTATTGCTGCAGTAAGAAATTATGACGATGAATTGATTAGCAAGTTCTCACATGCTTCTACTGGTGGAGGCGCATGTTTAGAATTGTTATCTGGCAAAAAGCTTCCTGCAATAAAGATTTTAGATAAAAAATGAAAAAAACAATATTAGCTGCAAACTGGAAAATGTATTTAAATGAAGATACATCTATTGATTTTGTAAAGAAGATGAATTCTAATAGAGAATCATTCTCTAAATCAGAAGTTATTCTTTTTCCTTCTCATACATGTATTTCTCAAGTACAGGATAATATAGACATAGAAAACATCAAGCTTGGTATGCAAGATTGTGATATTAATACCAAAGGTGCTTATACAGGAGCTGTCTCTATTCATAGTTTGTCAGGTATTGATTTTTGTATCGTAGGACACTCAGAAAGAAGATTACTATACAATGAATCAGATGAGTCAGTAAAGAATAAATTAGAAACAGTCATAAACAGTAATGTAGGTGCAATTCTTTGTGTTGGAGAAACTAAAGAGCAAAAAAATGATAACAACACTTTTAATGTTATCGATGCGCAACTTAGCATATTGCCAAAAGATACAATAAATGGCTTAACAATTGCATACGAACCTGTTTGGTCTATTGGGTCTGGAGACCTTCCTTCAAATGAATATATTGAAGATGTGCTTTCTTATATAAAAAATAAATTAAAAAGTTTATATTCAGACGAAATTGTTGAGAAAATCAATTTGCTTTATGGTGGATCTGTTGACAAAGATAGCGTTAATAGGTTGTTAGAAGTTGAGTTGATTGATGGATTCTTGATTGGTAGCGCGAGCGCTGATTTTGAATCATTTAAAGCAATTGCTGAAAAATTAAGTTGATAGAGGAATTATGGTTCAATTTTTAATAATAGTTCATACACTTGTTGGTATAATGTTGATTGTTGTGATTTTGATGCAATCTGGTCAAGGAGGACTTAATTCTATGATGGGCGGTACTGCTACATCTATGTTAGGATCTTCCGGAGCAAATGATTTTATTACAAAGCTTACAACATGGCTTGGTATAATTTTTATAGCACTTGCTTTGTTGATAGGAAGATTGAGTGGTGGTGCAGACAACACCAACAAACCAGGAATTGTTGAGCAGAATGCTCAATCAAGTGAGACAGAGGTACCAGTTGGCAACGAATATGTAATCCCTTCTAGTGCTTTAGAAGAAGAAAGCAAAGAAGAATAATTAGCCGAAGTGGTGGAATTGGTAGACACGCTAGCTTGAGGGGCTAGTGGAGGAAACTCTGTGTGGGTTCAAGTCCCGCCTTCGGCACAAAAAAATGTTAATATTATTTTCAAAAGATTTTTAGATTACAACACAATTAGAAAATGCATACTTAAAAGGTGGTATAATGAAAAAGATTATTTTAGCTCTATTATTTTTTACAACTATTTTTGCTCAAACATCAGCAATAGCGCTTTTCGAAGAATCTAGGCAAGCGCTATCAAATGGAAATTTAGATATTGCTAGAGAGAAAATTCTTGCAGCAATTGATGCTGACAAAGGAAATGATCAACTAAGAAAAGAGTTTGATCGTTTAAATGGATTAAATAACAAGGCGAATAACGCAAATAGAGCCATAGAAGATGGCAGATTTGATGATGCAATTTCAGGATTTAATTCAGTGTTAGAAAGTATACCAAAATATGTGCCTGGATTTTATGGTCTTGCAAAAGCATATGAAGGTAAAAAAGATTTTGATGCTGCGATAAAAAACTACAAATCAGCACTCTCGCTTGATTCGAATCATGCAAATTCAAAGAAATCAATTCAAAATATTGCAAAGAAACTTTATAATGCTGCGAATAAAGATTATAAAAGTGGCAACCTGGAAGCTGCCATGAAAAAATATAAGCAAGTGCTTGGCATTAATGGTAGGATTTATCAGGCGCATTTTCAATTAGGAGTATTGTACAAGAAAATGGGCAATATTTCTCAAGCAATTCAAAGCTATCAATCAGCTTTAAATATTAAAAAAACTTATGATAAAGGCTGGTATGCTCTAGGGATTGCACATAAAGAAAATGGTGATATAGACAATGCTAAAAAAGCCTTTGAAGAAACAGTAAGATTGAACCAAAAATACTATAAAGCACATAAGAGTTTAGGTGAAATTTTTATTGATTTACAGCAATATGATAATGCTGTAAAGAGTTTTAAAACAGCGATAAGTTACAAATCAAATTATGCAGCAGCATATCATGCTCTTGGTATTACATATGGAAAAGGAAAGTTAGAAGATTATAGAAGATCAGTTGAAGCGCTAGAAAAAGCTGTAGAATTAAATCGTAGAGAAGTATTGTCATGGTATTCTCTTGCTGAGTCTTATAACGAACTTGGTGAATGTGATAAAGCTAAAGAAGCTGCCTTAGAAGCTGTTGATTTAAAGAAGAATTTTGGCGGAGGATGGTTTCAGTTAGGTATAGCTGAATACTGTAATGCCACAGGAAATAAAAATAGTGCTATCAACCGTTAAAAATCCTGAGAAATTTGAATGATTAAAGCGGTTATTTTTGATTTAGATAACACGCTACTTGATTTTGTAACAATGAAAAGAGAGTCTGTTCGAAATGCTCTCGTTGCAATGTCTGAAGCCGGCCTTGATATTGACATTGAATCTTCTTATAAAGAAGTTATGCATCTCTATGAAGAAGGAGGTTGGGAAAACCAGTTAGTTTTCAATGATTTTCTTCGAGAAAAAATCGGTTATGTTGATTACAAGTATTTAGCTGCTGGTGTAATGGCATACAGAAAAGCTAAAGCTGACAATTTAAAAGCATACCCAAACGTACATGACACATTAGAAGAATTAACGAAGAAAGGTATAAAATTAGCTATTGTATCGGATGCTCCTAGTAGAGAAGCATGGATGAGGATTTACGCTTTAGGCATTCATGATGTTTTTGATGTTGTTGTAACTTTTGATGATTCAAAAGAACGCAAACCATCTCCTGCTCCTTTTAAACTAGCTTTAGGTAGATTAAATATGTCAAAAGATGATGTATTAATGGTTGGTGATTGGCCAGAAAGAGATGTTGTTGGTGCAAAAAATATGGGCATAAGAACAATATTTGCTAAATATGGGGATCACTTTGGCGTTAAAGAGTCTGGTGCAAATTGGGATATTGAAGACATATCAGATATAATTAGCATTATTGATGATATCAACAAAGAATAATATGGGCGTTGGAATAGATATAGTTTTAGTTAGCAGAGTTGAAAAAATTCTTAACTCAAAAAATAAAGATAGATTTTTAAATAAAATTTTTTCCGATCAAGAAATATCAAACTCTGAATGTAAGTATAATCAATCTCAATATTTTTCAGGTAGATTTGCTGCAAAAGAAGCAATCAAAAAAGCATTATCATCATACAATAAAAATAATATGCATACATTCAAATCTTTAGAAATTCTTAATGCTGACAATGGAAAACCGTATGTTTCAATCAAGTCAAAGAAACAATCAGATATTGATATTTCAATAGCACATGACGGGAACTATGCTATTGCATTTTGCGTAGTCAAATAAGTCTATGGATTATTTTGAAATAGAAGGAAAAAATCAATTATTTGGTGATGTTGATATTAGCGGTGCAAAGAATGCTGTTTTACCTCTTATGGCTGCATCAATTCTAAACAACAACCAACTAACTATTTCAAATGTTCCGAACCTTTCTGACTCAATAACGATGTCTAATTTGTTAAAGGGGATGGGTTCAGAAGTTGATTTATCTAGCGGTAAAATTCATATCAATTCACAGTCTTTGAATAATCCATATGCTCCTTATGATTTAGTTAGAACAATGAGAGCTTCTTTTTATGTTCTAGGCCCATTATTAGCAAAATTTGGAGAAGCAAAAGTTTCTCTACCTGGAGGATGTGCTTGGGGGCCAAGGCCTGTAGATTTCCATATTGAAGGCATAAAACAATTAGGAGCTACTGTTGATTTAGAAGAAGGATATATCATTGCTAAATCCAATCAATTAAAAGGGAATAAAATAGTTTTTCCTAAAATTTCTGTTGGAGCGACTGGAAATGTTCTTATGGCTTCTATATTGGCTGATGGAGATACTGAAATACATAATGCTGCGGCTGAACCTGAAATTCAGCAATTATGTCATTTTTTAAACAGTATGGGTGCAAAAATTTCAGGTATTGGTACAAATATTTTACAAATTGAAGGCGTTACTTCTCTTCAAAATGTTGATAGTGTCGATGTTATACCTGATAGGATTGAAGCAGGAACTTTTCTTATGGGCGTAGCTGCAACTGGAGGAGAAGTTAAATTGAATAAAGTTAATCCAGATCACTTAAAAACTATTATTTCTTGTTTAGAGCATGCTAATGTCAATATTAGAGTTGAAAATGATAGTATTACAATTTTATCAGATGGCAACATTAATCCTTATGATATAGAAACAAATGAATACCCAGGCTTTGCAACAGACTTGCAAGCACAATGGATGCTGCTAATGAGTGTTGCTTCTGGAGATTCTACATTAAAAGAAAATATCTATTTTGATCGCTTTAATCACGTTCCAGAGTTAAATAGACTTGGTTGTGATATAAGCGTTGATTTAAAAACAGCAACTGCATCTATAAAAGGACAAAGAAAATTAATTGCTGCCAATGTTACTTCAACTGATTTAAGAGCTAGCGCTTGTCTTATTCTTGCTGCATTATGCGCAGAGGGGAATAGTACTATAAATAGAGTTTACCATATTGACAGAGGGTATGATAAGATTGAAGAAAAATTGTCAAAAATTGGTGCAAAAATAATCAGAAAGAAATAATCGAAATATTATTGTTTTTTTTATAATTATTAATAGATTGTTTCAATTATGAGAGTCGTGATTATAGGGGCAGGCGAAGTTGGCTTCCACATTGCTAAATCTCTTAGTGAACTCGATTATGATATTGCAGTAATCGATACCAATTCTATAAAATGTCAACGTGCTACTGAACATCTTGATGTTATTGTTATTAAAGGTAATGGTTCTGATGCTACAATTCTAAAAGAAGCAAACGTTTCAGAGGCAGATTATGTTTTTTGTATGACAAATTCTGATGAAACAAATTTAATTGCTTCTATGCAGTCACACACATTAGGAGCAAAGAAAATTGTAGCTCGACTTCGTAATACTGACTATAGAAACAATGGAGACGGAAGTATTAGTCCAGAAAAATTTGGAATTGATGAAGTAATTCATCCAGAATATGAAGTCGCAAAAGAAATTGTAAGACTTGTAAAACATCCTTATGCAGATAAGTTTTATGAATTTGAGAACGGAAAAGCAGTATTATTTTCGAAAAAATTAAATCATAGATCAAAAATTGTTAACACTACGGTAGAAGATTTTCATAAAGGAAACACAGATTTTAAATCGTTAATTGTTGCAATTGTAAGAGATGAAAAAATGACAATTCCATCCGGATCATTTAAATTTGAACCAGATGATAATGTCTTCTTTTTTGTTAAGTCAAAAAATTTAAACCTCTTGCTCTCTTCTCTTGGTGTTTCCATATCCAACTCAAAAAGAGTTATGATTGCTGGAGCAAGCAAAATAGGGCGAAAAATTGCAAGAGAATTAGAAGATTCTATGTCTGTAAGATTAGTAGATAGCTCAGAAGAGAAAGCAAAAACGGTTGCTAGCGAATTAGGTGAATCTATTGTAATGAATGCTGATGCAACCGATGTAGAATTCTTAAAAAATGAAAATATTAGTGAAGTAGATTCTTTTATAGCAGTTACTGAAGATGAGCAGCTTAATTTGTTAGCTGGTATTTTAGCAAAACAGCTAAAAGTCAAGCAGTCTGTTATTCACGTATCAAACCCCGATTATGTAAAAAGTATGTCTGATCTTGGTTTGGGTGCGATAGTGAGCAAGAATACTTCGAGCGTTAATTCGATTGTTAAAGCGATTCGCATTGATCAAAAAGATAACGTTATTCAGATTTTTAGTAGACTTGGAATGGAAGCAATTGAGCTTGAAGTAGAGAATAATTCAAAAGCATCAAGAGTTCCAGTCGCTAACTTAAATCTGCCACACGGTAGTTTGATTGCATTGGTAAATCATAATGGTCATATTGCAATCCCAAGCGGCGATTATCAAATTCTTCCAAACGATACTGTTCTTATTTTCTGTATTAATTCAAAAGTAAAAGAAGTTACGAGCATATTTAAACCAGAATAATGAGTTTACGCCCTACATTTAGATTTTTATCAATGTTGGTAATGTTTTTATCATTTTCATTGTTAATTCCAGGGTTACTCGATTATTTAGATAGTGGAAATTTATATTTATTTAAGATAGCAGGATTTTCGTTTGCCAGTGTAATTCCTATCTTCTATCTATCAAGGAAAGCACGATCTTTTTCTAATAGAGATGTTTTCTTAGCAGTTGTTTTTGGTTGGGTGTTAGCGTCTGTGTTTGGTTCTTTACCATTTTATTATTCGGGACATTTCCCAAGTTATTCTGATGCATTATTTGAGGCAGTTTCTGGAGTAACAACTACTGGAGCAACAATCTTAACTGATATTGAAAGCATTCCAAAAAGTATTCTCTTATGGAGAGCATTTTTACAGTGGCTTGGTGGATTAGGTATTGTTGTATTTACTATTGCGTTGTTGCCATTATTAGGGGTGTCAGGTGAGAAATTATTCAATTTAGAATTCCCTGGTCCTGCATCTGAAAAAATAAGTCCTAGAATACAAGATACAGCAAAGATATTATTAAGTTTTTACATAGGGTTTACATTTGTTGAATTTCTACTGCTTTCTTATGCGCCATCAATGACTTTTTTTGATGCAATTGCACATGCATTTACAACTATGCCAACAGGTGGATTCTCCACATTTAATACAAGTCTCAATGATCAGTCAATTTATGTAAAAAGTGTTATTCTTTTGTTTATGATAATTGGAGGCACAAATTTTGCCTTACATTTTCGAGCATTAAAAGGTGGATTCCGTTCATATACAAGAGATACAGAATTTTTATATTATATGGGAGTTATTGGAGTGGTTTCATTTTTGATTTTGTTTGTATCATATATGACTTCTAATGGGTCCAATATCTTAGATACTGTTTTTCAAGTAACAGCAATTTTAACAAGCACAGGGTACACAGCTACGGACTATGAATTATGGACACCATACGTGAAGCAGTTTATGTTATTTGGTTTAATGTTTGTTGGAGCAATGGGAGGCTCAACAAGTGGTGGAATGAAAATTATTAGATTGGTTGCAGTGTATAAGTATGCAAGAGCAGAATTAAAACGAGCATTACATTCAAAAGCAATTATTCCAATACGCATTGGTTCGCAAATCATTCAAGATGAAGTGATACGAAAAACGTTAGGCTTCTTCTTATTTTATATCTTTTTCTTTTTCTTTGCTGCATTCTCGTTTTCAGCAATGGGAATTGATATGGAATCTTCCTTTGGAGCTGCAGCATCAGGGATGGGGAATATTGGCCCTTCATTGGGACAGTTTGGTCCAATGGATTCCTACTTAAGTATGCCGCTTGCTGGTAAATATATCATGATGTTTTGTATGTTGCTTGGAAGGTTAGAAATTTTTGCAGTATTAGTATTGTTTACAAAGACATACTGGAGAACATAAAATAACTCTTACATCAACAATTAGTGGATTACCAGATTCTCCTGGTATTTATCAATTCAAAGATAAAACTGACCGCATTATTTATATAGGGAAGGCGAAAAACCTCAAAAAGAGGGTTAAATCTTATTTTCAGAAGAAAACATACCGTGCTCCCAAAGAACAGTCATTAATTAAGCGAATTGATGGATTAGAGTGGATTGTATGTCAGGATGAGGCAGAGGCCTTCATTACTGAATCAACACTTATTAAAAAACATAAACCAAAGTATAATGTCCAATTGAAGGATGATAAATCATTTCCATATTTAAAAATTACCAATGAAACATTGCCTAAAATTGAGATTACTAGAAAGATTTCCAATGATAAATCAACTTATTTTGGCCCGTATACTGATGTCAAGTCAATGCGACGACTTGTTGATGTGTTAAATCGAGCATTTCCAATTCGAAATTGTTATGTAGAACTTGATGACAAATCGGTTATTAAGAAAGGACTAGGTCTTGTTAGAATTAATCAAAAAGAGTATCAAGAAATGATTGATCATATGGTTTTGTTTTTAAAAGGAAATACCAAGTCTGTAGAGAAAAAATTGAACAAAAAAATGGACTTTTTTTCTTCAAAAAGGATGTATGAAGAAGCAGCAAGAGTGCGAGATCAATTAAGAGCAATCAAAAGCTTTAAAACACGTCAGCGCAAACTAGAGGCTGATTTTTCTAATCGTGACATTATTGGGGTGCGATCAAAAGATGATTATCACGTGGTAGTGATTTTACGTATTCAAGAAGGACGCATTATTAGTAGAGAGAAAATCTCATCCAAAACCAATCTTCCAGTAGAAGATTTGTTACGATCTGTAGTTGTAAATTTTTACATGAATTCTGCATATATCCCATCGAAGATATATTTTCCAGAATTGCCTGCTGAAAAAGAAGATTTAGAAGACTGGTTATCCAATTTAAATGGGAAAAAAGTACAGTTTTCTGTTCCACAACGATCACAGAAGCTAAAAGAAGTGAAATTAGCTGGTAAAAATGCTCAATTATTACTCAATGAGTGGCTGTTAAATTTGAAGAAACGTAAAGATTATGTTCCAAAAATTCTTCAAGAGCTAAAAGATGTTCTCAATTTAGACGTTAGCCCTAGGTTAATTGAGGCATTTGATATTTCTCATTTAGGAGGAACAGATACGGTTGCATCTATGGTAGTATTTAAGGATGGAAAACCATATAAAAGCGGGTATCGAAAGTATAATATAAATGTTGAAAAAATTGATGATTTTGAATCGATGAAAGAAGTGGTATATCGTCGATACAAAAGACAACTTAATGAGAAAAATCCATTGCCTGATTTAATTTTGATTGATGGAGGAAAAGGACAGCTTTCTTCTGCGAAATTATCTTTAGATGAACTAGAATTAAATCTTCCGGTGATAGCATTAGCCAAAAAGCTAGAAGAAGTGTTTATTCCAAGCAAGAAACAACCTTTGAGAATTGGAAAAAGTTCTCCAGCATTAAATCTATTAAAACAAATACGAGATGAAGCTCACAGGTTTGCTGTTACCTTTCAAAGAAGTAAACGCACAAAAAGAATGTTGACTAAGTAAGATTGTTTTCTTCCATCCAGTCGTCCGAAATAAACTTTCTCATATAATTTCGAACTCCATCAGGAAGGATTACTAGGCAATTTTGTCCTTTTTTGAGTGATTTTGCTGCCTCTAAAGCCGCAAAAGTAGCTGCACCACATGAACCTCCGATTAAGAGCCCTTCGTCTTTTATAAGGCTTCTAGCGGTTTCAAAGCTATCTTTATCGTTTACTTTTACAAATTTATCGACCACAGAACTATCAAAAATCTTTGGAAAAAAGTCATATCCAATGCCTTCAACATGGTATGAATGGACTTCATCGCCACCTCCGAGGATTGAACCATAGGGATCTGCACCAATAATTTGGATACCAGGAATTTCTTTTTTGAGACGTTTTCCAACTCCAGTAATGGTTCCTCCGGTACCAACTCCCATGACAACCATGTCTAAATCAGTACCAAAATCATCTAATATTTCTTGAGCAGTATTGTCGTAGTGACAATCAGGATTACATTCATTTTCCCATTGGTCTAGTATATGGCTATTTGGAATTTCACTATTTAATTTTTTTGCGATAGAAAAATTACTATCTGGATCATTATATTCAGCTTCGGTGCGTGTTCTAATAATTTCTGCCCCTAATGCTTTACAGATCCTCCAGGATTAAACAATTCTAATTTTGCAAACATGTTGCATTCTAAGTGAGAAGCAATAGAGTTAAGCTTTACAACAGGGGTAGAGCCGATAGTTTGTAGTATGTTGTCATAAATCACATAGCAATATTAAAAAAAAAGGGGCTAAATGCCCCTTCTTTTTTTATTTATTTCCTAATTAAGAAATTTTGATATCAATTTCTTTTCCAATCGCATTTTTATCTTTAGGAAAAGTAATATTCAAAACTCCATTTTTTAGGCTAGCTTTGATTTTGTCAACCTTGACATTTTCAGGGATTTTGAAGATCTGTTCAAATTTTCCATAAAAATTATTGTTAATGCTAATATAAGAGTATGGTTGATTTGTAGTTAGGCTGAATCGAGGATCAAACGCAAAATCATTAAAAAACTGATCTAATACATTATCAAATGTATCTATTTGGTTGTTTAATGGTTTCCATTTTATTAAACTCATTTTAAACTCCTTTGGTTTAATTATTTATATTACGCTTATATAGTTACAATAATGATGCCAGGTGGGGAATGTCTGCATTATTTTCAGACAGGTGGATATTAATGGCATAGATTTATTTTTTAGAGATAAAATCTATGCAAAAATGACTGACTATGAACTTAGATTTTAAAAAAATATTATCAAAAATTGATTATCCTGCTGATTGGGTTGGGATACGATACGTAGAAGAAATCCAAAATTCATTATCTACAAATAACTCTGATGTTGACAATATTAAAAGAAATTGTTCTAAAGGGGTTATGATTGATGTGCTTGTGGATGGTCAATTTGCTTATTACGCAACTCCTTATTTAGATGAGCAGCATATTCTTAAATCAATTCATACTGCATGTGAAAATGCAAAAAGAGCTTCCAAATATTCTATTTACAAGTTTACGCAAGAAGAAGTGCGCAAAGGACATGAAGGAACATATAGAACAAAATGTTCTGATTCAGTCATGGATTTGTCTATTTCTGATGTGAAAGATATTGCTTTGTCTGGTGCAGAAACATTGTTGCGTCCAAAAGAAATTGTACATGCTGCTGTTTCAATTGAATTGGTACAGCGTACAACCAAAATTTATAGCACCTCAGGAGCTGACATTGATCAGAAGATGGATATGGCGCTTATCGAGCTTTCATCGACTGCAAAAAATAAATTAGACAGCCAAACAAGGTCCAATCATGGTATGAGAGGGCATTGTTATCAAACTGGAGCAACATTTGTAAAAGATTATGATATCCAGAAAGAAGCAGCTATGGTTTCAGATCAAGCAGTTGAATTGCTTTTAGCAGACCAATGTCCAACAGAAGTAACTGATTTAGTGCTTGCTCCAGATCAAATGATGTTACAGATTCACGAAAGCATAGGACATCCGTTAGAATTGGATCGTATCCTCGGAGATGAACGCAATTTTGCTGGATCAAGCTTTGTTAATTTAGAAGATTTTGGATCGCTTCAATATGGATCAGATTTAATGAATATTGTTTTTGATCCTACGATTGATAATCAATTGGCAACGTATGCATTTGATGATTCTGGGATGCCTGCAACAAAAGAATACTTAATAAAAGATGGAATATTAGTGCGAGGTCTTGGTGGAATTGAAAGTCAAGTGCGATCTAATGTTGATGGTGTATCAAATTTAAGAGCTTCTTCATGGAATCGTATCCCAATTGATCGCATGGCAAATATTAATTTATTACCTGGTTCTTCGACAAGAGATGAGATTATAGGCAGTATTGAACGCGGGGTATATATGGAAAGCAATCGTTCTTGGTCTATTGATGATTATCGTAACAAATTTCAATTTGGGTGTGAATACGGAAGAATGATTGAAAATGGAGAACTGACAAAGGTTGTAAAAAATCCAAATTATCGAGGAATAACGAATCCATTTTGGAAAAGTTTACATATGGTGGGCAATGAAGACACATTTGAGGTGTTTGGAACACCGAATTGTGGAAAAGGAGAACCAAATCAAGTAGAACGCGTTGGACACGCTTCTCCTTTATGTATGTTTAAAGATATTCAAGTATTTGGGGGCGTGTAATGAAAAAAGATATATTTTACACCATTTGCACTAAAGTATTTGATTATTTGAATTCTAATGAACAATTGACGCTGTTTTTAGAGGGAGAAGACTCTCAATATTTTCGTTTCAATGATTCAAAATTAAGACAGTCTGGAATTATCGAAGATTTTAATATCACTCTTTCATTGTATCATGGTAATAAATCTTTACAATCAATGACAACAATATCATCAGATATTGATTTCTCTGTTAAGAATTTAACTCGAGAAATTGATGTTCTGAGATCGTCGTTGGATGCAACACCATCAAACAATAATATCATCTTTCCTGATAAATTTGACTCTGTGGAAATTGATGCGTTAGGCAATTTACCTGAACGAGATCAGATTCTTGATTCTTTGATGGGAGTTATTGACAAGAATGTGTTAACAGGTGTGTGGAGTTCTGGAAAGATTTTCCGTGGTTGTTGCACATCTAATGGCACTAAACATTGGTTTGAAAAGGATTCTTTCTTGTTTGATTTTTCTTTAATTGATGAGAAAGAAAACATGGTAAAAGTATTGTATCCAAATTCAGATTGGAATGAATCCGATTTTAATCGCGTTTATAGAGAAGCATCTCATCAATTATCATTAATGAATAAGCCAAGAATGGAACTAAAACCAGGCAAATATAGAACATGGTTTGAACCTTTTGCTGTTGCTGATTTTGTTGATATGCTTTCTTGGAATGGTGTTAGTGAATCTTCCATAAGAAAGGGATCAAGCTGTTTTATTAAAATGAGAGATAAAAATAAGAATTTATCTCCTCTATTTTCTTTAGATGAATCCTTTGAAAATATGACTACTGCTCCGTTTAATACAAGAGGAGAAGTATCAAGTACGATTCCAATTATTTCTGAGGGTGTATTTAAAAACGCCTTAATCAACTCTAAAACAGCAAAAGAGTATAATCTTGTGTCAAATTATGCTGAAGATGATAATACGTGGGGTATGGGTGAATATTTGCGTTCTCCATTCATTCATGGAGGATTATTAGACGATAATGAGAAGTTAAAAGCCTTAGATACTGGTTTATTTCTTTCCAATATTCATTATTTAAATTGGAGTGATAATTTAGGGGGTAGAATTACAGGTTTAACCCGATATGTATGTTATTGGGTAGAGAACGGAGAAATGGTTGCTCCAATCAAAACTATGCGTTTTGACGATTCTTTTTATAATTTCTTCGGAGATAATCTAGAAGCGGTTGGAAGCAAGGTTTTAGGGCGACCAGTAATAGATACTTATGATGGTAGAAATCCAGGAGAAACTAATTGTCCTGGAATACTTGTTAATGACTTTGAATTAACTCTCTAAATATCTATATTTTCACGTTTTTGGGTTGAAAATTGGCGTCGTACCCAAGCGGTCTAAGGGATCGGTTTGCAAAACCGCTATTCGTCGGTTCGAATCCGACCGACGCCTCAGGGAAAATGTGTTGCCCGGGTGGTGAAATTGGTAGACACAAGGGACTTAAAATCCCTCGGAGCTTAAACTCCGTGCCGGTTCGAGTCCGGCTCCGGGCACATTTCTTAAAATCATAATTAAATGAAACATTTTATTTTTTTTCACGGAATTGGTATTAGATCGTTTTTTTGGGGGCCTATCACACCTCTATTAGAGGAAAAAAACGTACATTATTCGCTTATAGACTTAGATTTTACTAGTATGGATACAGCCTTTAATTCTGCTCTTATTGGTGTTAAGGGTATTATGGAACAATATCCAGACAGAGAGATAGTTATGGTAGGACATAGCTTAGGTGGTCTTTTTGCAGGATATGTTGCGTATGAATTAGGGGAAAAAATTGATAAATTAATTATTGTTGCATCAGGAATTTCTCCTCAGAAAAAGAAGAATGAAAACAATTTTATTAAAAAAAGATTGAAAAAGATGATGATGAAATTAATGTTTGGTGGATATATGCCATATTGGGTTACCCAGCCTATGTTTTTTACAAAACATACACCCAAAGAGGTGCAACACCAATTTTGGACAAAAACTGTGAGAGAGAGTCCACAGTTTTTAAAAGAATTCTTAAATTATCGTAATTCCTGGCAAGGATTTTATGATCAGCCTCATTTTAGCGGTCCTGATAATGTATTATGTATTATAAATGATAGGGATAATATTATACCAAAACATGCAGCATTGTTTTTAAAAGACCATTTGAATGCATCCCACAAAATATATAAGGGTGCAGGTCATAATGATGTGGTAACATCCGAAAAATATAATAAAAATTTTGTTAATGATATAATCTCATTTTCACTTATATAAGGAGATAAAGGAATAATATAAACTAATACTTTAATCTTAATTAATTCTTGGATTGAAGTGTTATAATCCTTAATATTTATTCAATGAGGCCTTTCCATTTAGCGTTTCCGGTAACAGATTTAAATCTTACTAAATCATTTTATGTTGATGTATTGCAATGTGGAGTTGGAAGAACATCTGATCGCTGGATTGACTTTGATATGTTTGGACATCAGGTGGTAGCACATTTAGTTGATGATAAAGAAGGGATTGATACAAATCCTGTAGATGGAGATAATGTTCCTGCAAGTCATTTTGGAGTGATTTTAACGTGGGAACAATGGCATTCATTGCGTGATCGTCTAAAAAACCATGATATTAAGTTTATTATCGAGCCAAAAATACGTTTTGAAGGAGAGCCAGGAGAACAAGCGACAATGTTTTTTCTTGACCCTTGTGGAAATGCGTTAGAATTTAAGTCATTTAAAGACGATAAACAGATATTCGCAACATAATGAAGAAAGGAAAATAACAGTATGGCAATTGAACCTTGGGTTCCGGAGATTGGAGGGCAATTTTGGTGGAATGGAGTATTTTTTGTTCTTTTATTTGTCCCTCTTATGATATTTGTTGGTAAAAAACTATCTGAAGAACATAGGAATTATATGCTCTACGGGATGGGTATTTATCAATTAGGAGTAAAATTTGCAAATCAGATATCACCTATTTTATCTGACAGTTACATACTAGCTACGCATTTACCGCTTCAATTATGTAGTATTTCTGGTATTTTAGCAGGAGTAGTAGTCTTTTACCGTAAGCAAATACTGCTTGAATTTCTCTATTTCTTCGGTATTGTTGGCTTTATTCATTCTATATTGACGCCACAATTTACAGGAGGGACATCCACTTGGAATATTTTTGATTATTATGTAGGTCATTCAATGTTATTTATCGTGCCTATATTTCTTATGATGTTTTATGGTTTTAGGCTGAGAAAGAATGCGTGGTGGACTTCTTTTATATATCTACAGCTTATCGTTGTAATTGTCAGTCAAGCAAATGTTATTATTGGAAATAATGCTAATTATATGTATTTAGCAGAAGCACCAATCGCTGATAATATTTTTATATTACAGGATCCTTATCATATTCTTGGGTTTGAATTAGCTGCATTGGCTCATTTTTACCTCTTAGATTGGATTGCAAGAAAAGTGTTTAAATAAGAGAAATGTATACCCTTTTAATTACCTATTTTTGTTTAGCGTTCTTTCTCTCATTTATTTGTTCATTGTTGGAAGCAGTTTTACTTTCTACGCCTAGTTCTTATGCATCTATTCTTAAGAAAGAAGACAGTAAGAGTGGACTTATTCTTGAGATATTTAAAGATAATATCAATAGGCCATTAGCTGCTATTTTAACTTTAAATACTTTTTCACATACAATAGGGGCGGCAGGAGTAGGTTCGCAAGTATTAAAGATTTTTGGAGAAGCTTATGTTGCAGTAGCATCAGGGGTATTAACCTTTTTAATTCTAGTTTTCTCTGAAATTATTCCTAAAACATTAGGGAGCACTTATTGGAGAACATTGGTTGGTATTTCAGTGCGTTTTATTCAATTTTTAATCTGGATGACATATCCATTCGTTTTATTGGCAGAATTTATCTCTAATTTTGGTTCTGATTCTGCTTCTGTTACAAGGGAAGAAGTAATTGCGATGGCAGAGATGGGCGAAGATGAAGGTATTTTAGAAGAGCAAGAAACAGATTTAATTGAAAACACTCTCCGTCTAAAAGATATCAAAGTTAGCGACGTGATGACGCCTAGAAACGTTATATTTGCCCTTAACAAGGATATGACAGTTGGACAGGTACTTGAGGAGCATGATACTCTTGATTTTACCAGAATACCCGTTTTTGATGGAAATTTGGACAATATGATTGGAATGGTAAACCGTTATGATATTATTAATCGAAAAGCAGAAGATCAATTTAGCACTAGAATGTCAGAAATTATTACAGATATTCCATGGGTAAATGAGAACGACGCAATTGATAAAGTTTTAGAGTTATTTATTGAAAACAGAGACCATTTGTGTTTGGTAAAGGACGATTTTGATACTCTTACTGGATTAATTACATTAGAAGATGCAGTGGAAACCTTATTAGGAAAAGAAATTGTTGATGAACATGATTCTGTAGTAGATATGAGAAATCTTGCAGAATCTAAAATAAATGATAATTAATTATTTGAGTTTTTAATGAACTGCATTAACTTCGGCACCAAGTATGGCTAAAAAACAAACATTTACAGACAAAGTAGGAAAAGATAATAAGAAGTTTAAATTTGTAAAATATATTCAAACTCTTTTTTCTGAAGAATCAGGGGGCGTTAAATTTCTTTCAAGGATGTTGCGTCTGGAAGAAAATGAAAATATTGATCAAGCTTTGAAACGTGAAGAAGAATCTTCTAATAGCTGAGGAAGCACCTGCAGAAGAAGAAGCTCCAGTAGAAGAAGCTCCAGCTGAGGAAGCACCTGCAGAGGAAGAAGCTCCAACTGAGGAAGCACCTGCAGAAGAGGAAGTTCCAGTAGAAGAAGCTCCAGTAGAAGAAGAGCCAACAGAAGAATTATCTACTGAAGAACCAGTAGAAGAATCACAAGAGGAAACACCAGCAGAGGAAACTCCAGCTGAAGACAATCAAGAAGAAGCTCCAGTAGAAGAAACTCCTACTGAAGAGCCAGCCGAAGAAGTATCAGAAGAAGAATCGGCACCTGAAGAAGATTCAGCTGAAGAAGCTGAAGAGTCCTCCAAAGAATAATTAATTTTGGAGAGGTGGCTGAGCGGCTGAAAGCGCACGCTTGGAAAGCGTGTTTACGTTAATAGCGTAACCAGGGTTCGAATCCCTGTCTCTCCGCAATGAATATTAAGAATTTTATTTTTGATGAACATTGGAATTTCATTTGTGAAATTCATGATGCAGCAAGGCCTGGTGAATTAGAAGGATCAGCGCCTCAGAAAGCGTTTGTTCCATTAGAAAAATGCTATAAAGAAGAAAAGCTTCTTGAGGATAAAATTTATGTTGGAGAAGTAGATAATAAAATAGTTGGTTTTGTCGCATTCAACTCTTCTAATATTACATGGCTTTATGTTCATCCAAATTTTCAAGGTAAAGGTTATGGTAGACAGTTATTGCAATTTGTAGTAAAAAAGACAGAACAACCAACTAAAGTCCTAGTTTTAAATAATAATTCAAAAGCAATCTCTCTTTATAAAAGTGAAGGATTTGTTATATTGGAATCTACCAAAGGCACTATTCCAATTGCTAATGTTGATGTTGAGTGCTATAGAATGATATTGCAATTACAAAAATAAACAAGTTATATTAAGCCATGTTTAAACCATTAAATGAACTCAAACACAACACTAGAAAGCATGGTT
>LULT01000164.1_pt1 | contig 19755 bp, 22 predicted proteins | sample 728141 | NCBI WGS metagenome assembly LULT01 (sample SAMN03860282, study PRJNA289734) | marine metagenome | biome: seawater column; feature: ocean; material: water; isolation source: Red Sea water column Station 108 - depth 100m | place: Saudi Arabia: Red Sea | collected 2011-10-15 | depth 100 m | reverse complement strand
AGGTTGGACCTACTTTCCCGTGGGGTCGACACAATACTTTCCGACTCTCCGGAAGTACATGGGCTATTGGGGGCCCATCGGTCCCTGGAATCTGCTGAGTCGTTATTGTTCAACCAGGGTATGCCCGTCAGCAACAGCGAGTCTTGTGCTATAGCCAGCCATGCATCTAAGTCAATCCTTAGTCACTACACCGACTCAGATGAAAATAATCGCCCCAATGTTCCCGGACTTAGACCCTTGACAAAGAGACTGGCAGCTATGCTAACCGAGGCAGAGATGAAGGCCGAAGACATCGAACTTTCGGCAGACGAGCACCGACGTCTGGGGGAGCTATTCCACTCTGCAGAAAGAACAGATTGGGCATCAGATTGCTTCCAGAGAGCAAATGACCTAGATCCAGAAGATGAGTCCGCACTCAGATCTCTGTCCGGGATTCAGAGGCAGAAGGGAGAACTGGAATCTCTCGACAGAACTCTTGAGCGACTTCTAGCAATAATTCCCGACGATGTCGAGATATTGAAGGAGCAAATGATTTTACTCGGAGGAGAAGACCCAATTAGAACAACAAGAAACCGCAAGAGGCTAGAGGGACTGGGTGTTGATACTACGATCTCACAAGATGCATCAGAATTGTCGGAGATTGCAAAGAGAGCCAAGGATGCAGATTTGGGACTTGCTCCAGGCGAAAGTACGCATGATAGAACCTCAGATCTAGTTGAGAGAGCATCTAAACAGTTGATGTTAGGAGAGGTTAGAGTTGCCTTGGAGACAGTCGATTTAGCATTGGATGGAGATAAGAAAAATGGCCCCGCTTGGCTACTCAAGGCAAGACTGCTTTCAGCTGGTAACGGAAATACCAAGGAAGCAATCAGGTGCATTAGGAGAGCAAACGCCCTGGGAGAGGAGACAGTCCTGCTAGAGTCAGAAATATTGGATAATGACGACAGGTCAGATGCTGCAATAGAAGTTCTCGAGGAGCACCTAGGAAGGAGACCCAACGATGCGGAGGCAAGAGGAAGGCTTAGCTTACTATGGCTAAGGAAGGGCTCCATCCAATCCTCTCGAGAAACACTTGAAAACGCTCCAGAAGAATCATGGGACAATGCGGCCTTGCACATAATGAAAGGCAGGCTTCATCTAGTCGACTCGGACAAGCAGAGGGATGAAACTGGTAATCATGATCATATGTCCATTATCGATTCCTTGGTGGCCTTCGACAAATCCATTGAGATAGATCGGGAAGCCGGACTCGCTTGGCTAGGAAGAGCCCGCGCACTGAGATACCAAGGTACATTCGACGAGTCTGAAGTGGCCCTTGTTAGGGCTAGGAGGCTCATTCCTAACCACCCATCAATCCCTCTAGAAGAGGCTCAACTTTGTCTGGATACGGATGATCTTGAGCAGGCAAACGCACTTGCCTTGGAGGCAACAACTGTCCTAAAGAACAACCCGACTGTTCCTTTCATACGCGGTATTATTGCCGCTAGGATGGGTAGATTACAGGAAGCAAGGGACCTATTTTCCAACACATTGCAAGTCGATCCTGATCATGTCCGGGCAAGATTGAACCGATGCTCTGCAGCCCTATTGTGTGGCGATCTAGCAATGGCTCTCGACGATGCGAACCACCTCGTCTCTGCACGTCCAAGGCACGAGATGGCCAGACTCAGGCGCTCTGAGATTCTAATGAACCACAGTGACTGGAAAGAAGCCGAGAGCGAGCTCAGAGAACTTCTCAAACTTAGGCCAGACCATCCCATGGCATTGGTGCATCTGGGTACATGCATGATCGCTATGGGGAAATCCGAACAGGCAGAGAAGCCGCTCAATAAGGCCATTGAAGCCAACCCCAATCTCTCTGAGGCATGGTACCAGAGAGGACAACTTTACCTTGACTTCGGACGAATTGATGAGGCGATGTCGGACTTTGAGGGAGCTGCGAAGGCCGACCCCCACCATATAGACGCCAAGCTAAGAATTGCTGCAATATTGCACGAAGGGGACGACTCGAGCAAGGCGGCCACGGCCTGGAGGCAGGTATTAGATATCGATCCGCAGCACAGACTGGCCAGAAGACGTTTGTCTGAGTGCAAGGAACAGGTTACCGTAAGAGGAGAGCAGCACACTCCAAAGGATTGAACAGGCCCAGCGCCGCCCGGGAGATATGAATTCCCAGCATAGCGTGGAACCAGGAACAAAAGCCCCAGACTTTCAGTTACCGAATGCTAATCCAAACTCAGGAGAGCCAACAATGTCTCTTGCCGAGGTAATGGGAGAGAATGGTGCAGTAGTGTTCTTCACATGCAATCATTGTCCATACGTCGTCGGTTCGGAACCCAGAATAGAAAGTGCCGCGGAATTGGCCCAATCAATGGGACTGGGATTCGCTGGAATAAATTCTAATGACCCAGTAATGTACGAGTCAGACTCTTGGGAAAATATGGTCAAGCGAGCATCTAGAGGGATGACTTACCCCTACTTACACGATGCCTCTCAGGAAGTAGCTATTTCTTACGGAGCAGAGCGAACTCCTGAGTTCTATCTGATGGATTCAGAATTTCAAGTAGTATACAGAGGAAGAATGGATGATTCTCCAAGGGACCCCTCTCATGCCACAACGTCAGAGTTGAAAGATGCCATAGAGGAAATGACTTCTGGCCATGGGATATCCGTCCCGAGGACCGAAAGCATCGGCTGTTCGGTGAAATGGAAGGCTTAGGTGCTACTTTGTCGATGGGCATTCCTGCAAGTTTGTTCTATGCAGTAATGAGAATAGCACCTCCCAGATTTCGCAGTCGTATGTGGAAGTGGCTTTACCAGAGAATGTCGAATTCCCAGAAAGACTCCGATTTCAGGTTCATGAACTATGGTTTTGAGGACGAAGGTCCTCCTCTGTTAAATGATGAAGACGAACCAAACCGTCTGTTCATACAACTATATCACATGAATGTTAGAGACATCGAAATTGAAGGAAGAAGGGTGTTAGAGATCGGTTCTGGAAGAGGAGGCGGTGCAAGTTGGATTGCAAGAAACCTGCATCCCGAGGAACTAGTAGCTATCGACTTCTCTGGAAAGGCCGTAAATTTATGCTCTAAGTGGTATTCAACTCAGGCCAACTTAAAATTTCTAGAGGGGAACGCCGAGGACCTCCACTTCGAACCTCAAACATTTGATGTAGTCTACAACGTAGAATCGTCCCACTGCTACGCAAACATTCCCGCATTCCTAAGTGAGGTGCATCGAGTACTCAGGTCGGGAGGAAAATTCTGCTGGACAGATCTTAGAGACAGAAAGACGATGGATAGTCTGCACCAGCAATTTCTAGATGCGGGATTCAGGATAGATGAAAACTGTGAAATTACGGAGAATGTAATCTCAGCCCTGGACAAGATAGATCGAGGAAGAAGGAAAATGATCCGAGAAAGGGCACCCCCCTCGCTAAGAAAGAGCTTCGAAACTTTTGGAGGAGTACCTGGAACGCCGATTTACCAGTCGTTGAAGTCCGGAAGGATTCGATATTTCAGATACCTGCTGACTAGGCCCTGATTTCAATACTGTTCTAGGACTAACTCGGTTTGGGTTGAACTGATGTCTCCTGGTGCCGCTAACCACATCTTGTCAAGCATATTCCGAAGAGCGACAGTATCATCGACATGCACAACAGCTACTAGATCTGCATCTCCACTGATCTCAAACACGCATTCTACTCCGGGCCAACCAGCAAACTCTCCAGCCAGAGTTCCTATTTCGGTTCCCGGGCCAACCTTGAGCCTAATCAGAGCAGAAAGTCCGATTCCGGCTTCCCTAACCGTGTAACCTCTGATTACACCCTCTTCCTCCAGTCTGCGCATCCTTGTTCGCACGGTCCTCTCTGTGACTCCCACACTCTTTGCAATATCCACATAGGGAGCTCTCGCCGAGTCCCTTAAGACGGAAAGTATCGCCCTATCCAATGAATCAACACTACTCATCGAATTTATCGAAAAAAGAACAATTTAAGTATATTTCTTGGCTAATTTCAGATATTATTGATAGAATATTTCCGTTTTTCATCCAATTTACAAATGAAAAAATTTGGTTGTGTTCAAATGGGATGGCCTAACTTCGTGCAACATGGGCTCGGAAGAGAAGGTCTCCCAGCTTGCTATTCAGGAATACCTCGACGAGGTCGCTAGTCTGGAAATGCCACGTTCTTTTTCTCAGTGGTATAACGTAGATGTCGCCTCCCTTCTCAATGGCTCAAGTATTGTCGGGCATGAGCTGGATCCTGATTCTGGGACCTCACTAATTTTCCTCAAGAGAAGTGCAATGCTGTGTTGCCCACAGTCGGGAAGGATACACCATTTCCCTAAGCATCTCTTGCATTGTTTTGTAGATGACAACAGAACAAATCAGAAGGACGCGGGAGGCGTAATTATGCGAGCAGAATTATTCTCAATTTCTCCGAAGGAGGAACAGTTGTGTTGGGAGTGCTCATGCAGATCAGAGCTTGAGGTCCCCGAGATTCAAAGCAAGGTTTCTCGATGGCTCTCTTGGCTTAACGAGTAGGCTTTTGCGCTAACTTGAGAAGTCAAGCATTTGTCGCACCATCAATGAGTGGCGCTATCAGCGACCTCTCCGCAAGAATGATCCTCGACTCTCGTGGTAATCCCACCGTCGAAGTTAGTTGTTTTGTAGATGGGGAATTGCGGGGCCAAGCAGCAGTACCTTCCGGGGCTAGCACTGGTTCATACGAGGCGGTTGAACTTAGAGATGGAGGAGAACACTGGCTTGGAAAAGGTGTGGTCACTGCAGTATCAAATGTCAATGGTGAAATTAGAGACGCAATTGTTGGGATGGATCCGTCTGACCAAAACGCAATAGACACAATGATGCTTGAGCTCGATGGCACTAGGAACAAATCTCGCTTGGGTGCAAATGCCATTCTAGGCGTTTCAATGGCATGCCTAAGGTCAGCTGCCGATGGACCTCTATGGTCTCACATTTCTTCAGGAGGAAGTGTCAGCTTACCAGTCCCGATGATGAATATTCTAAACGGTGGGGCCCATGCATCATCAAATGTTGACATTCAGGAGTTCATGGTCATCCCTCATGGATTCGATACCTTTCTTGAAGGTCTCAGAGCCGGAGTGGAGACATACCACGCACTTCGCGGGCTTCTAAACGAAGAGGGATTGCTTGGAGGAGTTGGAGACGAGGGGGGCTTCGCTCCAAACCTACCAAGGAACGAGGACGGACTTAGACTGGTTTGCGGTGCTATTAGGAAGGCCGGGTATTCTCCCGGGAAGGAGATTTCGATATCTCTTGACGTAGCCGCTCAGGAATTCTACGGTAACGGCAAGTACAGAATAGATGGCCAGTCTTTGTCAGGCTCCGAACTGGGTAGCAAGTATTCTGACTGGATAGACAGGTTCCCAATAGTGTCCATCGAGGATCCATTCGGCGAGGATGATTGGGAGTCGTGGATAGAATTCACCTCCAACGAAGGATCCAGAGTCCAGGTAGTGGGAGATGACCTCTATGTCACCAATCCGGAACGCCTCTCCCGAGGAATACAAAGCTCTGCATCCAATGCAATACTGATCAAGTTGAACCAGATTGGAACGGTCACAGAGACAATCAATGTAATCAATATGGCCAAGGAGGCTGGATTTGCTACCATAATGAGTCACCGTTCAGGTGAAACATCAGATGACATAATCGCCGACTTTGCCGTCGGGTTAAACTCTGGCCAAATCAAGACCGGAGCACCTGCTAGAAGCGACAGGACATCAAAATACAACCAATTGATTAGGATATCCGACGAGGTTCGGGACTATAGTCAATTATTCTAGAGAAGAAAGAAGCAGTGGTAGCACTATGCTGGCATCTGACTCAATTACGAAGCTAGGTGTACTGGTATCCAACTTGCCCCAGCTAATTTTCTCATTGGGAGGGGCCCCCGAATAGCCCCCATATGAAGGACGGGACTCGCATATTTGTGCGAACCACGCCCATAGGGGTACAGCCACCTTTGCATCCTGCCTTAGCATCGGGACAACGGAAATGGCGAAATCTCCTGAAATTCCCCCCCCAACTTGTAACATCCCAGTCGGGGAATCATCCTCTCTGTACCAGTCTGCCAGTTCCTGCATTGCATCCAATCCGCCCCTCACCATCTCGTTTCCCTTCAGAGTGCAGTCCAGAATCCTAGCAGCCAGTAGATTGCCAAGAGTCGAATCCTCCCACCCGGGTGTGAAGATTGGAAGGTTGGCATCTGCGGCGGCCATGAGCCAGGAGTCCTCGGGCTTACCAGAGAAATCCAACTTTCCGTGGAGAAGAATATCGTACAAGAATTCGTGGGGGAAGCGACTGTCGCCGACAGCCTCAGCTTCTTCCCACAACTCCAATATCTTCCCACCAACAGTCTCGATTACAGTCTCCGGAATTGCCACGTCAGTAACCCTATTGAGGCCTCTTTTAGCTAATTCAGCGTCTTCTTCAGAACTCTGCTGCCTCCAATTCTCAACTCTTTCATATTGGGAACGAGCGATCAATCCAAACAAATCCTCTTCTAGATTTGCACCTGTGCAACAGATTGCATGAATCCGCTGTTTCCTTATTGCGGGCGCGAGGCTTTTCCCAATCTCAGCCGTTGACATTGCTCCGGCTAGAGTAATCATTAGCCTCCCCCCTCCATCAAGGAACTCTCTTAGAGAAACTACACATCTCGCAAGCTCTCCTGCGTTAAAGTGTGAAAAGTTCTCAGAAATGAAGTCACGAATCTCCAATTTACTCACTCCTTGAACCTCTCCACCCTTTCCCTGCTAATCGCCCTTAGACCAGGATTGCTTGAAACCATGGCTCTATGGATCGAATCAGCTAGGATATCCGGGTCGTGTTTTCCGCATGTGAATACATCAATGGCCAGAATCCCTCTTTCCGAATAGCAGTGCGCAGTAACATGACTTTCGTCGATCAGGACCACAGCTGCGAATCCAGGTGGGCTTTTTTCTCCATCGAACGTCTCTGCATGGGCATGCACCTCCCGAATGCCACAGTCGTAAATGCACTTCCTCAACAAAGCGAGAACCCACTGCGCTTCGTCTTCAGATGGTGGGACATAACCCACGTAGTCGATTAGAACGTGTGATCCGGTCGGGGTACCGTCACCCATACACCTACTGCCCATATCGGATTTTTCAAACTCACTCATCCAAAAGCCATGCCCTAATTCGACTTAGACCCTCAAGAATCGCATCTTCGTCAGCGGCGTAGGAAATTCTCACGAATCCATCGCCTCCAGTGATCAGTGAAGCAGGGATCAGTTGAACACCGGCCTCGAGGGCACCATCTGCGAACTCAATGTCCGACATCCCCGTTCCTGAGATATCTGCGAAAACGTAGAATGCGCCTTCAGGTTCAGGTACGCGAATACCAGGAATAGACGACAAACCTTTCTGCATTATTTCTCTTCTCTTCAAGTATTCGCGATTGAATTTCTCTACTGATTCTTCGCAACTCAGGGCCACTCTCGCTGCCTCCATCAAAAATGTAGGAATGTGCGAAGCAGAGTTAGCCTGACTCTTCTTGGCTGCCCTTACTGCCTCTGTAGGACCTGTTAGGAAACCAACCCTCATTCCCGTCATCGCCCATGATTTTGACCATCCATTGATTACGATGGTCCTTTCTCTACCTCCTGGGAGTGTTGCCGGAGAAACATGGGGCCAGTCAACCCAGACCATTCTAGCGTAAATCTCGTCAGAGACTATCCATAGATCGTTATCCACCGCAATTTGCACAATCTCGGACATTTCTTCCGGGGTGAAAACCGCACCTGTTGGGTTGCATGGCGAATTGATCAGAATCATCCTGGTTCTTTCTGTAATGGCATTTCTGATACCATCCAAATCGGGGTGGAAGTTTTCCATATTTACTGGAACGTGTACAGGCACCGCTCCAATGAACTCCAGCATCGGCTCATAGGAGGCCCATGAAGGGGCCAGCAAGATGGCTTCGTCTCCTGGCATGGTTGTAATCATGAATGAGTACAGAAGCGCCTGCTTTGCTCCAGGGGTAACCACGATGTCTTCTGCGGAAGCAATAATTCTGTGGTGTTGTTCTAGATATTCGGCTACTGCCTCGCAAAGCTCAATCGATCCAGGCCCGCGAGTGTACTTCGTATTGCCATCTTCAAGACCGCCAATCGCAGCATCGATAATCTCCTTTGGCGTGTCGAAACCGGGTTCTCCAACTGTCCATCTGACAACTTCCGGACCAGGCGGTTGCAGGTACGGGGCAAAGCCAACTCCTAACCCATCATATCGTGACGACACTCTTGGCATGCTTTCGACAGGACACATCCGCCCATGAAGGTATGCAGCACCTCGGATAGTCTTCAAGAGAGGGAAGATGCTCGGATAAACCCAGCACGAGTGGCAGAGCAGCTATGCAACGGACTGCAGATCCGTGAACCCGGGTGCAAATCCCGGGACAGTATTATTCCTATTCTGTCAATCCCTTCCTTTCTGACAAAACCCTCTTTCAGGATAGCCGCAAGGGTCACTGCTCCGCTCGGTTCAACCACCATTTCGAACTCATCATGAAGGATTACCATTGCTTCTAGGACTTCTTCATCGCTTACAGTGACTATGTCTTCAAGATGATCACGAATTATTGGCCATGTCTTTGATCCCATACTAGTCAGCAGCCCATCACATATCGTCTTAGGCTCTTTTTGGGGCACATATTCCCCTGAAGAAAGCGATCTGGCTGCATCATCTGCACCCAGTGGCTCGGCCCCAAATAGCCGTGCATCAGGCGCAAGCCCCCTCGTTGCGATGCACGTTCCAGACATTAGCCCCCCTCCCCCAATTGGTGCCATCACAGCATCCAATGGACCTTGATCTTGCAATAGCTCCAATGCTGCTGTACCCTGTCCAGACATCACATTCTCATTATTGAAAGGATGAACGAAAGTTGCCCCGGTGTTCTCCATCAAGGATTCGGCAGCACTTTCTCGTGCCTCCAGATTGGGTTCACAGAAGGTTATCTTGGCACCATGACTCTCCACACCCTTGACTTTGATTTTCGGAGCGTTACTTGGCATTACGATGTACGCAGGAACGCCATGCAGTTTTGCGGCTAATGCCACTGCTTGGGCATGATTGCCACTACTATGGGTACAAACTCCATTTGAAACGTCTCCAATTAGCGCCAAGGCATTACTGGCACCTCTAAATTTGAAAGCTCCTACGTGCTGTAAATTCTCACATTTCATCAAAACCCTCCTTCCAGCCCTTTCGTCGATTATTGGAGAGCTAACTACTGGGGTTCTTTTCACAATTCCATCAAGCCTCTCTGCTGCACTACAAATATCTGAGAACCCTATTGCGTACACCATTCCACCACCCCCTCCAAGAGAGAGCAACTCATCATTTCTGCGGCGCGTTGAAGCACTAAGGCCACGTGGGAATGATATGTCAGATGTCGCAGAGCCGGAATGGAGGTTACTTGCCGGCATCTCTTCTCTGCTGATTCTTGACGCGTTATTCCTAGGAATCGCACCAACGGGGCCTTGGGACGACCAGAGTTTCTCTAGAGGTGTAATTGGATTAATTGGAGCATCCATTGGGTACGTGGCTTGGTACAGAGCAACATTCCAACGAAATGGCTTGATTCCATGGCTGGACCTCTGGGAAGATCCCAGAAAAATTGCAATAATTGAGATGGGAGCAGCATTACTGCTTCTTGCCTGCTCATGGATAGCCGGAAACCAACTCCAACATTACCTTCCAGAACCCACGGGACTCCTTCTTTCTCTAGTTGCAATGCTGATGATATTGCAATCCACGTATGTATTGCTTAGCCTAGGGCCACTAAACGAGAACTAACTATCTATTGCCGGGTTTCCAGAACTGAAGTGGCAGTGGCATTTCTCCACGCATAGCGCGGAATGCCAGGTGGTCGGCCCTTTCGTTCCACCTGTGCCCTCTGTGTGCCGCGACATGCTCCCCCTTCAGTTCTAGAACTCCGGACACCTCTTTCCACAGCATTCTCGTCCGACCTGCTAGATCTTGGTTTGCCTTCGCTTTCCATTCCCCGGATGAAATATTCAATGAATATTCGGAGTCTGCCTTGATTGTAGCCTCTTCGATCCCTTCCCTAGTTAGAAGCCATCTCAATGCATGTGCTATGGCAGAAAGCTCAGCAGTGTTGTTTGAACCCACCTCGGCCCCGAGGTATCCATCCGATTCAGGTGATGTCACGACTTCCCCACTCTTCTCTTCGATTATTCTGCCCTTTCCGTTCCCTATTCCAAGGTCTCCCTCTACCACACAGAACCCCCATCCAGCTCTAGTCGAAGCAGTTACGTTTCGATTCTCAAAGCATGATCCGTCAACATAAACGCTAACCCTTCGAGGAATTTCCATTCTCATTCTCCGATCAATTCAGAATAGCCTTCCGAGTCAAGCAAATCATCCAAATTTGCACTTTCCGAGGGCTTAACCCTGCAAATCCAACCTTCCCCGTAGGGGTCCTCATTGACACTAGCCGGATTATCCATAAGTTCGTGGTTTAATCCCACAATTTCCCCAGATACCGGGGAGTATATCTGACTCACCGATTTTACGGACTCTACGCTTGCGAACGACTCCATTGCTTCTACTGCCTCTCCTTCGTCCTTTTCCCATTCCACCCAAACGACTTCGGTAAGCGCATCTTGGGCAAAGTCGGTGATTCCGACCACAATCTCTTCCCCCTCGATTCTTACCCACTCGTGTTCTGCTGTGTATCTCAGGTCTCTAGGCACTTCTCCCATTGTCTCACTAGATGATACGTGATGACTAGGGTGGGTCAAGGTTTCGCTCCTCATTCCTCTTCACTATGCTTGGATTCGAGGTGGAACATCTCCATCTTTGCCCAATTAGTCGCAAGGCGATCTATCCCAGCCTCATCCATTTCTCGTTGGAGCCTGTCACGCATTTCCACCTCGTTATCTCGACTAATCCACTCATCGGTTGCAAGAGACCCGTGTTGCTTTCCCGCTGAGAAATTCAATATCAGCCAGACAATCGAACAAAGTGCGGCCAGCGATGTAAATATCGTCCATACGCCAATCTTGGAGAGATTCATTCTTCCATCCATGTAGGCGAAAGATGACATCAGAAAAAGGGAGATAGACAAGGAAAGCATGATCCGTGCTAGACGTTCCGCCGGGGCATCCACATCTTTCTGTCTGACGTCCAACGAATCAAGTTGACCGAGAATTTGCCTCATAACTCCTGAATCAACTTGTGAATCTTGTAAGGGAGAAGAGATCTGTTTACCGGAGTCACCTCCAGAATCCTAGCATCGTCCCTCCTCCTGATATCTTGCAATAGTGGGTGCCTGCTTTTTTTGTGAAGAGTAAGTAGTGTAGGCATGTCGTGCTCTAGCGCAACTCTTACTGCATTCACGAAATCCTCGCTCTCTACTGTGAACTTTCCAACTTCGTCGATTACGAGAATTTCACAGTTCCCAATGCTGTCCATAATTGCAGGCACGCCGACCCTATCAATCTCGGTCGGGTCAATCCCAAAACCGAGTACTCTGTTTCTGGAATCGATATTTCTGTGTGCCATGACGCCCTTTTCTCCGGTAATGATATTCACGCAAGCATAACCCACTCGCTCTCCGTCCTCCACTACTGCCTCGCATCTCATCCCGCCTACAATGTGTTCGGGGGGAGAAGGACCCCTAGTTCTGAGAGTTCCTCCACCACCTTCAGTTACCATGTCCACAACTTTTTGCAACACAGCAGACTTCCCTGAACGGGGGAGACCAGTGATTCCAATCTTGGGATTTATGCCCATTATGCTCTCCTACTAACGCTCCCGGGACAGGAACGTCCGGCGTACGTGTAGCACGGATATTAATCCATTCTCCGAACTTGGTATTTTTCCGGATTGAGGGAATCTGAATCCTGATGTCAGTTTCACTGGCGTCCTTGGCTTCCGATTTGTGAATCCGAAGATTCTGGCTCAATATCTCTGAAGGGCAGAGTCTCAATCTCGTAATTGTTTACATTGTTGTTTGCAGCCCATGCCTTTGACCACAGATCTAAATCAGAAGAATTCAGTTGTTCTGCCAGCACTTCCATACCACTGCCAATGTCTCCGAATCTTTCCTCCAGCCCTTCCATCACTTGTGGTGGCAGGTCTAGGAAGCTAACTGAGTTTCCAATCACACATCCCGGGGGGATAACAGTCCACAGTAGCCTCCTCTCGGTTTGGGGGTTTACAATTGCCTGGCAGGCAATCCGATATCCCGACAGCATTTCTTCGGGCCCATCCCATTTGGCTAGCCTGAAATGAGCATCCTTTGTAGTGCTAGGATTGAATGCAGGATGAACAAGGGAAACCCTCCCTTTAACGATATCAATGTGGGTCCCGCGGACAAAAGGTACACCTGGTTCTGTTGGATCCCAGTCCGAAATGCTGCTGGACCAAGATCCCCTATCGACCTCACCGACCCTGACCCTAATTGCCTTTCCACTGGGATTTAGCCAGGTTCCTTCCTCAACAAGTCTAGGCTTGTCTGCTAACGAACCAATGGCCAATAGTGTCCTCTCCCTTTGTTTTGGGCTCCTTGGCATTTTTGGGACGGCCCAGTTCGCATCAGTCCACATAGACCATGGCCCCCTCTCCAACTCCAGGAAGGGGGCGGACGAGTCGAGGCCCTTTCCAGGAATTATATCTGAAGTTGTTAATGGTCCGAAGCTCGTTAGTACCTCTGTAGATCCTTTGGTGTTGATTGCTAGAACTGCCACTCCCTGCGAGCCACCAAACAGAAGCCGGCTGTCTTCTGGGAAGGACCAGACACTCTCCCAATTGTGCTCTTGAACCATAATTTTCCTCAGTGGTGAACTGCTCTTTTCTCTGAGGACGATTTACATTTCCCATTATTGCAGAAAACCTGGGCTTCCCGTCTGGATCCATGAACTCCCTCAACTCCTTTGACAGATCTTTTCTCATGCGACTCCCATCAGGGTGTCCTCTGAATCTATCCTTTATTCTGAGCCAAGGTGGCCTGGAGACGATTAGCCTGGGCCTCTCGTTCCAAGGCCATTCCCCACGCAATGGATCTCCGCAACGGACGTTGCTCTCGAGAATCATCTCTGCCTCACTCATGCTTATTTCTCCAACGTCCCCCTCTCCATTCAGATCGACCAAATCCAACCTTGCCAGTACAATTAGCAACCTCCTCCTAGCACTCTCAACCGCTATTTCTGAGGAATCAATCAACTGCAGTCCTTCTAGCAGTCTGAGAGTGTCCGCCTTCCTTATTTCAGGCTCCATAGAAAGAGATCTCTCCGCGTGAATTCTCAGGATCCTCTCTGCAAAAAGTCCTGCACCAACGCAAGGATCAGCAAATGGAAGGGGAATCCCCGTTCCAGTGCGCCCATCTTTATCTTCTGAATCGTGCTCTTGTACTGATGAGTGCCCTTCTATGCCCTCGTTGAACTGTCTTGCAAATGTTCTGAAACTGGGAGGTAGAGCCGCAAGGGAGAGGGTTGCGGGCGGCTCCTTCCTCTGGTTCCTGCCATGTTGTAGCTCGTCATTTAGGATTCCATCGACAAACTTTGCAGGTGTAGCGTAGACACCCCTAGGAGACCTTCCATCGCTCTCCGCCTCGAACCTAGCAAGTAAGTGATCAAGCACCCCCCCTGGGTTGCTAACCAGACCCGCGGGGAGGGTCGGCCACCCAATGGGCAAGGCGGCAGCGACAGGTTGTCCGTTCAACGTGGCCTCCATCCAGGAATCCAGCCAGATTTCAATCTGAGAGGCCCTATCTGGACACTCGTGATCTAGTCTAGCATACCAACCAGAAGTTTCGCTGGACATGTCTGGTTGAGCCAGACGCTCATCTACTTTGAAGGATTGCTATTGAGGTGACAAATCAAATGCTAGCCATCGATGACGAAAACATCCTGATCCATCTCAAAAATTAAACTTCTCTGAAGTAACCAAGAGATGGCCTCGTCAATCTCATCAGTCCTAATTCCTAGAGTCCCCAGAGCATTGCTTATTTCTTCAAAGTGTGCTCCATTTCTCCCTGGATCAATCTCTTCAATCGTACTGATAATGTGCTCTGCCACGATGGTCAGGATAGGATCGTCATCAGTCCCCAGAGATCCCAGATCTACTAACGGTACTATCTCATCTATTCCATCCGAACGCTCCCTTTTCGAATCTTTATCCGAATCGTAGACATCGAATAAATTCCTCTGATGTGGGTCCATCCATCTAGTTCCTTGCGCAGTCTCTCGCTTCCTCTTCAACTGCTTTACCAGATTCTCAATTCGGTGTAACTTCTGCTCATGCCTCAATCGCTCTCTTCCAAGGTGCAACTCAAGCAGTTCCAACTCTTCCGATGCTCTCTCATTTAGCCACTCTGACAAATCCCAATTTGGATTCTGCCTTAGCATGGCTTCCCAAAGCAGAGCAACGGACTCAGGTAGAGTTCTAACGTCAATTTTTGACCCCTCGTTCCCATCTTCAGATCTACCAGTCATCGGGTACGTTGTGAAAACGACCGTCTATGAATTATATCCCACAACTTTCTGATTCCCTCTGGGTTGGATTGATGAATAGATGGCACTGGCCCCGAGGTAATTGCCGAGGCAAAGAAAGTAATATCTGCCTTCGAAGAATTTGGACCTATTTCATTCGAAACAACTGAGATTCCCTGCGGTGGGCAATACTACCTCGACACAGGAGAGGAGTGGCCTATCGGCTCATTTGAACATTGCAGAGATAATTCAGACGCTATCATAGTGGGTGCAGTAGGATGGCCGGGGGCCTCTCTTCCAAATGGGGACGTTGCCGGCGGACAGGTTCTTCTTGGACTCAGGTCCGCATTGGATCTCTATGCCAACGTCAGGCCAGTGAAACTTTACCAGGGAGTGAATCACAAGGTTCACGGAAACTTCACCGAAGTTTGGGACCACAGTCTTGTGGATATGGTACTAATCAGAGAGAACACGGAGGGCCTCTACCACTCATTGCTCCGGAGGTCTGCATTGTCTGCACAGGGAGGCGAGAAGGACGAGCCAATAGTGATTGAGAAATTTCCAGGATTGGAGGGAGAGGTAGGGTGGGATGCGAGACCCATATCGAGGATGGGAAGCGAGAGGGTCATTCGTTTCGCCTTCGAATTAGCTAAGAGGAGAGAGACAAGACAGCAAAAAGCCCAGAAGGTTACTTGCGTAGACAAGAGCAACGTAACTAGAGGGTGTAGGCTTTTTCGAAAGATTTTCAGAGAAATCTCTGCTGAAAATCCAGAGTTCGAGACTAACGAGGCGTATATTGACGCCTTTACAATGTGGCTTGTCAGGAATCCAGAAGACCTTGATGTAGTGGTCTTACCAAACATGTTTGGAGACATAGCAACAGATCTGGCATCCGTTCTCCAAGGTGGGATGGGAATGGCCGCTAGTGCCAATATTGGTGACAATCACATGCTTTTCGAACCAGTACACGGATCTTCTCCGAAGTATGCCGGGAAGAACGTGGTAAACCCAATTGCCGCAATCTCCTCGGTACAATTGATGTTCGAAACAATAGGCGCACGTCACGATGATGAAGATGCAATACTTTGCTCCGAGGTGCTAGAGAGCGCGATTTCTGCACATCTCTCTTCTGGGGGCCCTGTGACATATGATCTTGGGGGAAGCTCTTCCACTAGTGAGGTAGGAGGAGGAATTGCTTCCAAATGCATTGAAATGCTATCAAAGATGAGTTCCTAGATACTTCCTTCTGAACCTGACATCTCTCTCAATGCCTCTCTGAGAATAGCACGGTTGTCCCATTCTTCCTCCATACTGGGACCACTTAGAACCTCTGTGAGCAGGACCCTCGAAGCCCTAGAAACTTCGTCAACTATTGTCACTCCAGCCATCATAGCCGTTCTTGACAGAGGATTCAAGTCAATTACGCATACCTTCTTTCCCAAGGAAACCAGGGCTTCGCACCTGTCGCCATCTTCGAGTGGGACCAAGACCAAATCCGCCAAACCTATGCCCTCTTTGGTGCAAATTGATCGAGGCCCCTCTAGCCCCTCAATTCTGAAGTCTTCCTCAGTCCCTAGAATGCGGACCGAACGGACCTCCTCGGCCCAATCCCCTTCGAACCCATCCGGCCCAACCTCTTTAGCGATGGATTCCCGTTGCTCTTGGAGAAGAGAAATCAATCCCGCAACTCTCTCCGGTGTTCGATAATACAGATTCACCTCAATAGGGCAACCTACCACAGCAGCCACTCTAATCAGGTCCTCTCCTGCAAGGACCACAGTATTTCCATTTGTAGAAATCACAGGTCTCTCTGCGGATATAAGAAGAGATGCAACACGCCTGATTGCCCTAGCCGCCGAGTCCGTTGTCCTCTCGCCCAATAAGTAGTCAAATGCCTCGCCTCTCCCATGTGCAATCATTGCAGAGTCTGCCAGGAGGCCCCGGCGGGTGCCAGCTACAATCTTCCCTCTTGCCAATAGCGACTCTCTCCGAGGGTGGCTATCTGGAATCTCCGTCATCGGGAACCCCCGATAATCATTGAGATATCTAACGGAGTAACTCCCATGTTTACAGCGCTCGAAGAAACCAGGTCTACATCTGAATCTGACACCCAGTCTCTGAGGTTCCCTCTGTTTACTCCTCCAGAACCCTCCAGAATACACCAGTTCCTGAGACCTTCACGAACCAGCTCTGCCGAAGCCATCGAGCTCAATGACGGGCCCATGTTGTCCAAAAGTAGGACAATCTTCTCACAACCCCCTCTATCTTTCTGACATTCTGACCATACCGTTGCAGCCTCTAAGGCCTGTCCGACATCACAAACCTCCACAATGCAAAATGCAGAATCTTTTTCGAAATCCACGCCTTTCACCGCCGAAGCCACAGAAGAAATGCCATTTCCCGACCCAAACTCCAGTACTGCAAGGTCATTTTCCTTGATCAATGGCGCATCCTCTCTGTTCAGACGGTGTGTAAGACCACCTCCAACGTGAACGGCCCATTTGTCCAATAGCCCCCATTCCGTCTTTCTTGTACATGCCACAGGAAAACCCCCAGAGGCGATCAGCCATTCCGCTGTCTCAGTTGCAATTCCAGACATCCTACTGACTATGTTGAGCAACACTCTTTCACATTTCAGAACAGCCTCCGATGGCCCCTCAATAGAGAGGATTTGATCCCCACTGCCAACCATCTGGCCTTCGCCAATATGCCAAGAAACTGAGCACGAACGAAACTCTTTTCCGATCATTCGTTCAACTGCATATCTCCCTGCAATAACTCCTCTATTTCTTGAGAATACCTTCCCAACAACGTTCTCGCCAAACCCATTATCCTCTGCCAAATCATCTTCCAACATGGCACTTGTCCACCTATCAATGGAGTCCAACAACATCCTTGAGGGCTTGTCAAATTGTCCATCCTCACACAGGAGGTGAGAACGGTCATGGGGCAGTCTTTCCACGCTACCTGGAGATGTGGGCATGCCTTGAATGGTCCGAATGGTCAACCAACCATGTCCAGTCCAGATTCTGCTGCAACGAGGCATGCTAGGATGTCATCTATGGTTGCCCTGGACTGACTCAAGCCATCCGCACTCACACTAATGCGCAACTCTACAACATCCTCGTCCCCCACTAACTCGGCGTCGAAGTCGTCCGGGTCATCGGGCGAGATAGCGGAAAGCAGGGCAGAACCTCGATTCCTAGGTCCTTTCCAGATAATAGTAGCCTCGGCCTTACCCATCCTAGACTCCCCAGAAGCGGTTTCCAGAGGTGTACTCTTCATCTTCCGAGAACGATTGAACCACCGTCTTTAGCAAGTAGTATAGCACCATTGAGAAGAATGGAAGCCACCAGTCCTGCCCAAGCTGGTCGAAGGTGGGGCTATACTCGCTCCCACCCGTAATCACCAGAGCTACACTGATGGATGCATCGACGAACGTGTATATGACCACGCTCAGGCCGATAAGAAGGACGCTTCTCCCCGTAAACGAGCCCTCTTTCCATCGAAGAACTCCCAGAGCGAGTAAAAATGAGAAAATGGCACCAATGATCCACTGGAGAGTTTCGTCAACCAGATCGATTACTTGGAACATCTTTCCTTCTTCGGGAACGGGATCATTCATCCCTTCCCACACCGTTGCGACTGCAAGGAATATACAAACGATAGATCCGCCCCAAAGCAATGAAGAGAACAACCCACCAGTAGCGCTATCTCGCATTTCCATAGCTACCCTTTCCATCTGTGCTTCCAAGCCAAGCCCCTTCCCAAGAAGCCAAGTCCCAATTAGCAGAGGTAGTGATCCAATCAGGGCTATTCCGTTAGGTAGTATTAGACCAAGACCAAGAATCATCAGGAAAATGGCCAGAGGCACCAGTAGTCTAGCTCTGAATCTGGGATCCTCGACAGCCTTGATTATGTAATAGTAGGTCCCCTCTATCCCCTTTGATTGCCTGACGATAACCTTCTCTATCGTATCAACCCTAATCCGGGAAGTGATTATTGGAAGAGCGGCTTCGTCATCCGCTCCATCTGTAATCAGCATCGCGCTATCTGGCTGAAAGTCTTGAATGACTTCATCAAGCTGGCTTGCTATCGCCCGATCGCTTCTGGGACCCACCCGCACGTCCCCAGTAAGTATAGCAATCTCGACCTCATCTGCAGCCGCGGCACTCTCAGAGATCCTGTCATGATGATGCAGGGCCCCCAGGATTGCATTAGTATCCGACTCCTCTGGGTCGGCTATTCCTAGTCTAAGAGCTGCTGTCAGGCAGGATTTTCGTCCTACTACGGGCCCTCTGATGCCAGCTTTAACACCCAAATCGTTGTCTCTGTCTAGAGTTAGGACAAGTGTCCGGACCATGCTCCCCCTCCGTTTGCGTGGAGATGGGCAGCCTCCACTTATGAGGCATTGGCAGAACTGCTTACTTCCCTTTCGTTAGGGGACCCTTCTGACTCTCGTTCGTCATGGTATCTCCTTCTCTGCCTTGCCCGGATGTATTTCAGTGGATGCGTCAACCACTCTTGGTCGCACAAAGAGTCCTCGCCCAACTGTACCGGGCATCTAGCATTAGTCTTCAGAGTAGCACAACCATGAGGGGTGTACTCCCTTTCGAAAATCTGGTTAACTTGGTATGCCGTCGTGTCCCCATCATAGTCAGGAGCATTAGCGAAGAAACTGCAAGTCTGCTCTCTATTCAGACCTATTGACCTAGAGAAAGCTGCAAGGAAAACTCTGCCAACGTGGTTCACGTTGATACCCTGGTTCAATTCTGAAACCGCCGATTCGAAGCAGGGAGGCCAGTCATCCCTGATCGCGGCAGTCATCGGCATTTCTGACTCGACCCTTTCCGAAAGTAGGCCCATGATTCGTTCCACTGGCTCGGAGAATTTGGCGGCGAACTCATCGTCCATCTTCTCCATTCTAACTTCACAATCACGAAGAAGAGACTCTCTGATTCTTTCTTTGATCAGTCGTGCAGCCCTCTGCCTGCTCGTCTCTCCCGCTCCTGCATCCAGACAAACCCAACCATCTTTAGTTGGCCTATTTACAAGCCTCCAGTAACTTCCAGAGATTCTTGGGCACAACTCTATGAAATCGGGAAGGGGGATCCAGTATTCTGTTTGACCACTCCCGTTTTCCTCGACTCTAATGCCAGATAGATACGAGGCTGAAATAAGTGGAAAGTTACCATCGTCCATTCCCAAAAGAACGTCTGCCC
>LULT01000037.1_pt1 | contig 20202 bp, 26 predicted proteins | sample 728141 | NCBI WGS metagenome assembly LULT01 (sample SAMN03860282, study PRJNA289734) | marine metagenome | biome: seawater column; feature: ocean; material: water; isolation source: Red Sea water column Station 108 - depth 100m | place: Saudi Arabia: Red Sea | collected 2011-10-15 | depth 100 m | reverse complement strand
GTCGCCTTAAAGTTATGCTCAGCCATTGATGCTTCATCTATCGCACGTGCTTCAGCGACAGCTGCGTCAATAAGAGCGTCTACTTCCTCCTTGGTGTAAACGTTGTCTATCGGTGTCATGATTCTTCATCACATATAGTACTCGTCTAGGATATCTAGTGACTTATTTAGATACTTTTCAGCACCTATACACTCCCACTCACCCATTTCGTTACGATCACATTTATCTTTGAGTTCATTCTTGAGTCGCATGAGCTTGTGGGTCATTGTAACCTTGTCCAGTCTGCCATTCATGGCCAGTACCTATATGATACCTAGTATTTATAGTATAGCACATAAAAAAGACCCCCGCAGGGGTCTCTTTAATTGCTTGTATGAGCATAACCTTACATAAGGTTGTCAACAAGAACACGTCTGTAATAACGGTTTGCATTAGCAGTAAGAGCACCGCTTCCCTGAGCAGTTCCCTCAGCGAATGGGTTGGCAACCATGCCATAACGAGTCTTAAAGCCAATTTTTGGTTGGAAGGTGTCCTGACCAACAGCACGAACCATCTGTAGTGGAACGTATGGGCAGTAAAACAGTCCAGCGTCATAGGCAGAAGAACCTTTGTATCCAGCAACGTAGAAGTGACGGTCACTTACGTTAGCAGAGTAAGGGTCAACATAGACCTTGATGCGTCCGTTCAGAGTTCCAGCAAGTGTGCTGCTGTTGTCATCTGGAAGCAAGTTGCTGTTACCAGCAAGAGCAGGAGTGTAATCAAGAACGCCAGCCATTGATAGTGCAGAAGCAACATCAGCAGAGCAGATCAAGATGTTACCCTTTCCACGACGAGTTTCATGCCCGATTGCGTTCATGTCTCGTTCGATGTTAAAGAGTAGACCTTTAAACTTCTCAACTGACCATCTACCATTGGAGTCAACGTCGAGGTCGAATATACCAGCGGTTGCTGTGTTATTCTGAGCACCTGGACGTGCGATCTTGTAAACAGTTCTTACAACTTCACGGTTGATCTCAGCAAGTACCTCTGTTGAGAGGATGTTTGCGAGTTCAGACTCAGCGTCTAGTCCGTGAACTGCCTTAAGGTCTTGAGCCAATTCTAAACTGTACTCAGCTTTGAGGGCACGTGACTTAGCGGTCACTGTTACCTTCTCAATGCTGAAGTTCATTTCAGCGAACTGGTTTCCAGCAGCGTCACCTAATGCTTCAGCCTCTGCCGTTGGCATGCCGTCTGAAGTATTGTAGGTTCCAGAAGCGTTTAGCAGACCTGGGTTAGATCCAGACTGTGCAGTACGACCTAGATCGCTTGCTGCGTTCTCTGCTGAGAACTCTGTATCTGCTTCGTTGTAGAATGCTTCGTTGGAAGTACCTGTTCTGGTTGTACCGTAGCGTGATCTCATTGCGAAGATCAATCCAGTAGGACCAGTCATAGGCTGAACACCAGCAATGTCATAAGCAATAAGCTTAGGCATTGAGCGTCGGATTAGACTAATCAAAACTGGGTCGAAACCAGCAACAGGACCTGTAGCGGTGGAGGAACCACTGAATCCAGCAGTACCTGCACTCATGGTAGGAGCAGCTTCGTTAAGAACGCCAGCCTCCTCCTTGAGGAATCTTTCTTGGTTTTCTAACAGGACGGAGGTAACGGCCTTTCTATACTTGTCCTTGATCCCATCGATCTCGGAATGCTCTAGAATGGGTTCCCACTTTTCCTGCAATGATTCTGAATTAAACATTGCGTTTTTCTCTTAGGAAATTTGGTTTGCTATTATCACTTATTGGACCAGCGAGACAGAGCACTTACGTACCCTTCCATAGCTGAACCTACATTTGCTTGTGCTTCTACTTGTACATCCTCAGTCACAGTCTTGGACTCAGGCTTGGTAGAGAAGTACGACTCACGTAGTGTTGCAACTTTCTCTCTAAACTGCTCCTCATTCTCAAACTCAACAGCTTCTGCAAGTGATTGCAGTTTCTCTTTCTGGGAGAGACTTAATCCCTCACTCAGCTCGCTCACAATCCCATTCTTAATATAGCCGCCGACCTCTTTTGAGAGACCAACGTTTTCTTCGATCTGTTCGTTGAGTTTTTTCTCCATAGTATCGAGTTGCTCAGTCATTTCATCAACTAAGTCAACTTTCTCGTCGGGAAGATCAATGAAATTCTCGACAAAAACTTGCTTGAGACCTGCCATGACACTCTCTGCCATTTCAGTTTTAATTCCGTGCTCAATTGCGAGTTCGTTATTCTTAACCCACTGGTCTACGTGGTACTTAAGAGTCTCGTCAACTTTCTCTGCGAGCTCAGACTTAACTTGCTCAATTTCTTCTTCTAGAACCTTGGCGTAATCAGTATGCATACGCTCTAGTTCTTCGTTTATCTTAGAAACAACTGCTGCTTCGAAGATTGTAGCTGCTTTCTCTTTAAACTCTTCAGAAAGATCCTCTCCTTCTGTTAGAGCAGCAACGTCAGCAGATAGATCGATCTCAATCTTCTCTACTACTTCTTCTTCTGGAGCTTCGGTTTCAGCAATCACCTCTCCTTCAGGTTCATGACCTGCTTTGACATCACCCTTGTCAGAAAACTCTGCCTTCTGTGCAGAAGCATTGGAAGGTTTTGTCTTAGGGGGCGTTGCGGTTGGTCCACCACCAGTCTTATACTTGTTGGAATCATCAGTGGGCTTACTGTTAAATGGTGTAGGTCCACCAAGATCTTGTGCACCGCCGAGACGACTTCCGTCATTCTCTAGTTTATTCTGGGCTTTATCGCCAGCTTTGGCATTCGCCGTAACTTGGTTTTCTTCCAGGTTCTCAATAGCTTCAGACATTTCGTTGTCTCCTCGTACAAACAGGTGATTTGCTCTAATTATTTATAACTTACAAACTTTGCAAGAACTCATTAAATGCGGAAACCTTTCTTTCTGCAATTTGAGTCCGTGAAGCTTGATCAATTCTTGACTTAATTGAGTCAAGTTTTTGTTCAGAAATGCCTCCATTACTCCAAACCCATTCCTTACCTTCCATGATTCCATTTACGAAAGCATCAGGTGCAGATGGATCAGCAACAATATCAGCAGCAGTAGCGAGAACAAAATCATCACATACTACTTTTACTCCGTTCTCTTCTTTAATCGAACCGAGTCCCCGTGAAGACACACCGAGCTTAATGCCTTCATCGAGTAATTCTTTAGCGACACGTCCCATAGGAGTGTCTAATATACGTGCCTTACCTACGTAGTTATTACCCTCTTGTCTAAGAGAAGTAATTAGATGTGACACACGGTCTAGATTGATAGTAGGACCATCAGGGTGTCCTAGTTCTCCCATCGCACGACCTTTTTTAATGTAATTTTCGTTGTACTTCTCCACCTCTTTAGTAAGAGTTTGGAGTGGATACATACGTCCATTACGATTTTTTATTGCTCCCTGCAAGAACACACCCTCAATAAAGGTTCTTTTATTAGAGCCTTTACCTTCGGTGATAACCTTAGTATCATTGATCTGTTCTGTTATCAGTTTCATCTGTAGGTTCCTCTGGTTCTGCTGTTGCAACGGCGGTTTCGGGTTCTTCTGTAGAAGATTCCTCTTCCTCTGGCTCGTCGGGAGTAGGAGCAAACATTGTTTTACCAATGTCTTTCTTAAGTGTCTCTATACTATCGACGGCTAGTTCTTTCATACGAGAATCAACGTAATCTGACAGGTCTTTCTGACCTGCAAATACGGAATTTACGATGTCAAGTGCTGGTTCTGATGGCATGATTTAAGATTCGTATAATACTATTTAGATATCTCCCTTTTTGTAGTCCTTAGGATCCATAGTTGGCTCCTCTTCTACTGGTTCAGGTTCGGGCGGTTGCAACGCCATCTCCATCTGGGCTAATTCTAATTTCTGCATCTCTACGGGAGGTATTGCTAGTCCCGCTTCGACTTCTGATGCCATTTGTTCGTCTATTTCACCGAACTCGGAATCAGTCTGCTTAAGTATATAGCGACGTAAGTACTCTAAACTGAAATATTTACCTACAAAAGGATCCATTTGAGCGAGAAGAGCTAACCTCTCGTTCATTACTTCCTTCTCTTTCATTTCAGAGAAGTAGTTGTCAGCAATGAAATTATACTGAACGTGTTCTTTTAGATCTTCCCACTCATCTAAACTAACTACACCCTTGAGTACTAGTTGAGTCTTGAGTAAGTCATCAAAAAGATCAGTAAACTTCTTACGAAGTCTGACTACAAACTTCTGGAACTTAACTTCGTCTCTTGTAATTTCCGCAGATCTACCAACATTAAATGAACTCTCTGACTCTAAACGAGACTCAGGTACATTTAATGCACGATAAAGTTTCTTCTGGAAATACTTAACATCCTCTAGTTCACCTAAGTTCTGACCACCTGGTAGTGTAGAGATCTCAGTTCCTCTACCACCTTCTCTACGTGGTAACCAGAAGTCCTCCAACATGGACATGAACTTCTTGTCGTCACGAATCTCACCAGTGTCAGCATTATATACCAACTTATTCCTATAGCGAGACATTACCTCACGCAGATATTGTTCTGCTTTCTGCTTGGGTAAGTTACCTACATCAATGTAGAATATTCTACGCTCAGGTGCACGAGATAGTCTATAGATTACCAGACTATCCTCAATCATGCGGAGTTGATTGAGTGCTTTAATTGCTTTGTGGAGATGAGAAAGAACATAGTTCCTTTGCATATCCAATTGCCCTGAGTGGGCATATGTGATAGCATCAGGTGCTATTTTTATTCCATTATTCTCATACCCTTTTAACCCTTTTGGTGAATAAATGTAATATTCTACCGACTTAGGTATCATTGTTGACACTTGTGGGTCAACCATTTGGACTTGCCGATCCTTCGGCTTGTCAAATTCTATTACTTTCTTGATCTTACGTGGATCAATATACCTCAGTTCTGTAATACCTTCAGAGGGATTGTCAACGTTGATCATCTTATGATAAAAAAGTCTTCCGTCGATGTACCATCTACGAAAGATATCATATGCCTTCTTATCGAAGTCTAAAAGTACTAATACATTCTCGAACTCTTCTCTAATTCTATTCTTAAGAGCTTGAGATACCTTCATGTTCTGAAGGTCTATATCTACAGGATGATCATTGAGATCTCCTGCGATTGCTTCATTAACAACATCGGCAATTGCAGAGTCTGCCTCTGGGTGCAGAGACATCTCTCTATACCTTCCAACTAAGTCTGCCTCGCTTGCCTTGTTAGCAGCGTCACCCATCTCGACGTACTGCCCAAAGTATCCACCTGCTGCAATTGGTGATGCTGCATCGTCAGATTCTTTACGCACGAAAGAAGGGGCATTTTTCTTCCCCTTCTTCCTGTCTAATGAATAACCAAATAATTGAGACATTATTCCCGTTTCAGTCCTATCATAAGTTATTTATGATAGTTTCGAAAGTACTACTTAGCACCAGGAGTATCTTTGTCATCACATGGCTCCCAGTATTGTACTTGGAACTCAACTGTATACTCCTCAGGAGCATCGTTGGAATCCCATGCAAGATCGATTGCGGAGATTGTTGATGGCCAAATTCCATCGAATTTGTAACCAGCAGCAAACTTACCTTGACGATTTTGCTGTAGGACTCTAGCAGTTGACTGATAGGAAGCAATGCTAGTTGCAGAAGATAGATTAGTCTGTAGCTGTTGGATTGCTTCTGACCAAACTTCGAACTTGCGACGTAGACGGAACTGCTCGTCGTTAAGAACAGTAACTTGCCATGGTTCGTATGTTCTGTCTCCAGCGATCTTTAGAACACGACCTCTGAATGGAACTTCGATAACTCCTATGTTAGCAGCAGGTAAATTTGCTGCCTTAACAAGGAATGTAGAAATCTCCTTTGCTTTCTCATTCTCTATAGCAGGTGCACCAGTTCTAGCAGTGTTTGCATCTGATAGATTTAATGCTCCTCCTGTGCCGCCTTCTAGTAATGAGGGGAACTGAATTTCCACCTCAAAAATATTGGGTCTTGCTAGTTCCTGAATCTGTGCCTTAAAGTCACTGATTGAGGTTTTTATAATTTTTCCATCTACCTGACCCTTAGGGGTCCTCGTAGAAGCGTTAATGTCTGCCATTGTTTACTCCTTAATTAATACGTGAAACGGGAATCATAGAAATAGATTAGCCAACTACTTCGGCGAACGACGCACCAGTTCTAGTGGCTGTGAACTGCAGAGTAATGAAGTTGATAGACCTTGTAGGCTTCACAAATATCTCTGCGAAAAATTCACCACGATCAATTGCATCAGGCGGGTTGTTGCTACTATCACAAACAACAAGATAATCTACAATACCACGACGTGCTTGGACACCACGTAGATATGGATCTACGATATTCTTAAACCCAGTACGAGTAAACTCGTCATTAAGTTCGAAGAGTTGTGACTTAGCAGCAGTCGCAATAGCTTTCTCAATAACTAGGAACAGACGACGAACGTTGATTCTATCGAATGCACTAGCGAGTCCTAGGGATGTCTTGTCTCCGAAGAGTACATTACCTTGCCCAGGGAATGCTACGATTGGATTCACACGAGCAGCATATAGTCTGTCTCTGTGATCCTTAAGCGGTGAGTATGCTAACTTAATAGCATTTCTTACCTGACCTCTTGCGAATCCAGCAGGAGAGAACCAAGGCTCTTGATTCAGAGCACAACTTAGTGTCAATCCAGCAACGTCAGGATTCATTGGGAGGTAGCGATACTTATCGCTGTACTTATCGTACACATACTTGTAGTTGTTATCGAATACACCATAGGATGTACTTGATAGAACTTTAAAGAACTCGATAACACGATCAACAATCTCGTTGGTCGAAGGGACTCCGATAACACGGTCACGAGGAGGTGAAACAAATGCCATGCAATCCTTACGGATAGCAGCGATGTCTAGCATCTTCTGTGCTTTTGCTACACTATCAGTGAAGTTGCTCATCGATGGACCTTGGAGGATGTAATCTACTTCCTCTGTCTCAGGGTCACTGAATAAATCGTATGAGTCAAACAACTTGTCTCTTGCTACGGTGTAACCATCTACACCACCTCTGAGGCTATACTTCAGGGTAGCAGAGTTCTTAGTATAAAGAAGTGGAATTGCCTGTGTGTTAGCACCTGCAGGGTCATCCACACTCAAGATTGCATAGTTATTCTTGAGTAAGTCAAACTTTCTGTTAGCAGCAAGTCCACCTATGTCTCCAGTGGCAGAAGCATTAACATCGAAGATCGTTGCCGCTTCGTGTGAACCCCAGAAGAGATAGTTAGAATTGAGCTTGATAACATCCTTATAGTAGATGTTAGAACCTTGAGGAGACTTGGCATCTCTTGCCTTAGAAACGTCAAGGAATTTCTCTAGAACAGATCCAGGAACACCAGTGATACCTCCGTCACCGTCAATGACGAGTACGTGCATGAGGTCTTGGAAACCACCACGCTGCTTGGCATATTCAGAAGTTCCAGGTCTACCAGCAATGCTTCCCCACTTCTGGTTAGGACCGTAGTAACGTGTTACGTACTCTTCCTCAACAGCAATGATTTGTACAGATGCACTGTTGTCATCAGAGATGGACTGGTTAACAACGAAGTCAGTAGAATCTTCGTAGTGTGCAACCTCTAGACGACGCTGGATGTGTGAGACCTCTGCTTGGTCACCAGTTGCGGAACCAGGAGATCCAGCACTATTTGCTAGTTCTGTAATTGTATCACCAACCTCTAAGTAATCAGCAGAGGTGTCATCGATAACGAGTTCGATCTTACGTGTGCTCTTATCATAAGCAACAACACGTCCAGTAACGTTACCAGAGTTTGCAGTGATAAAGTTATCTGCTTCGAACTCACCAATCAAACTAGAACCTGCTGTTAGAGTAACGATTAGTGAATAGTTAAAGACTTGTGAGTATGTGTTAGTAGCACTGACATTAACATCGAGTCCAGGAGTGAATTCCCACTCAGCACCAGATGTAGGACCAGCAAGGTTAAGAACCTGATCAGGACCTGCGTCAGTCATTACAACACGTAAGGAGTTACCGTAGATTCCTGGTGAACGTCCTGCCCACTTCCACTGGTTAGCACCTGTCTCAACAGTTGATTCGTACTGAGTAAGGTTCTTAATCAATGGAGGAGTCAAACCTGAAGAGGTTTGCTCATTAATAGTTGTCTTGTTAGTAGTAACTGTGAGCAACTTAACAGCAGTACCATCAGTATGTGCTGCAGCTGTTGTACCAAGAACACCACGAGTAACTGTGAGGTCGTTGGTAGAGATACTAGTAACTTGTAGAATTTCAGAGTCAACAAAGATGTAACTGTTGTTCTGTACACCAAGTGATGCAGCAGAAGTTACAGTCAGAGTTGTATCTGATTCGTTAAAGGTAGCACCCTCATTGATTGTACTAGCAGAACCTGCTTCTTCGATCAAAGCAATCTGTGATGCAGCACTGTGTGATACAGCAGCAGTTGACAGTTGACCACGAATGACGGTTATGTCTAGACCAGAAATGGCAGTAACCTTTATAATCTCAGCATCGATCTTCAGATAATCATTAACGTCGAAATCAGTGGCAGATGTTACTGTAAGAGTAGTATCTGTTGCACTGAAAGTTGTATCTGTAAAAGTTACAGCGTCGATAGAGTTCTTAAGTGAAGTGTTATCTGCACGAACTACCTTAACAGAACCACCATAAAGGAGGAACTGAGCGATACTGAACCAATACTCGTAGTTATAGTCGTTTGGTTTGCCAAAGATGTCAAGAAGTTCTCTCTCACTGGAGACTGTTACAACTTCTTCTACTGGTCCTTTCTCGAAAGCACCTACGATTGCCGCAACGTTGTCTATAGTTGCGTTTATGGTATTCGTGAGGTCCCTTTCTAGGACGACAACACCTGGTGAAACTTGCGTGGATGCCATCTGGTTATACTCCTGAAGTCAATTACTGGGATGCTATGATTATTTATCAATAGCATACTTTCCACTGGGGAAGCCCAGCGTGAACTACCAGTCAGGGTATAGTTCTTCTCTCTTTAATTCTTTATTCCTAGATCTCATTACCCTTTTAACTGTACATACCTTACACTCGTATGCATAAGCAGAAGGAAACGGTCCTCTATCCTTATGTGTCATATAAAAATCTGCCAGTAGATTCTTACTTTGACCACAGGTTCTACATGTCCTATCAACTAGCAGTAAATGTTCTAACTCTAACTGCTCTCCTATATTTTTATATGCTTCCATCATATAATTTCACTCAAATAACATAAACTCAATAGTTTTATTCCATTATCTTCCATTAATTGTTTTGCACCACCTTCTCTATCAAGCACACTAACAACAGTATCTACTACAAAATCATTATCACGTAGTACCTTTACTGCTTTCAGAGCAGATTCTCCAGTTGTAGATACATCTTCTAGTACTGTTACCTTAGTACCTAATGGTGGTAATGGTCCTTCTATCTGGGACTGGGTACCATGTCCCTTTGGTTCCTTACGTATAATTAAACCAGCGAATCCACCCTTCATAGCAACACCACTGACCAAAGGATCAGCACCTAGGGTTAGTCCTGCTACACAATGAGTATCAATTAATTCTAATATCATCTCAGATATTAGACCCAATCCTGTACCTGTCAGGATAATAGGTTTCATATTAACATAGTGTTGGGTAGTTTGCCCTGAGGATAAGGTAAACTCTCCATGTTTATATGCATATTTTCTTACGTAGTCTACCAATGTAGTCTTTTTTATACCACGTAAAAAAGGAGACTTACTCTCCTCTAATAATTCTGCTGCCATTCCCCATGAATTAGTCTGATTGTTGCTCATGATAAGTATTCCCACATATAAGAACGGTTTCCATATTCATCCATAACACCACCAGTGTTATCTGTCTGCCACACCTCACCATCTATGACTTCAGTCTCTTCTCCGAGACCATCATCTACAAATCCAAAGGGTGCCATATCTTGTTCGATACCTTCCCTCTGTTCTTTGTACATCCTTGCTCTTACATCAGAGTCGTGGAGCTCTTTAAAATAATCGGAAGTAGCCAACCAGCTGAAAATAACGAGACACATAGCAAGGTCATCATTACAACCTTCCTCTGCCTCCCATGCCTGTCCCTTCTGAATAAATGTCGTAAGTTCCGAGATAATGTCATAGTCCCATAGTAATAATTTATCATCTTCCAACAACTGTTTAAGGTTAGAACAACCTTGTTTCTTAACAGTAGTGGACATCTTTACTCCCAACTGTACTTTAGTACCAGAGAATCCTTGTCCTATAACCTGTCCTGCCCTACCACGCATGGCAGACATAAGAAGATTATCATACTCAAGATCAAACTGCATTATATCAGCAACTTGTGCACCAATATCGTTGACCTCTATCAATACGTATGCATGGTTATATGCTCTAGCAACTTCCTCAATGATATTGGGGAAGAGCAATGGTTTAACTGTATTATTTCTATATTTTCCTACGAGTTTATAGGGTATAGTTGATGTATCTATAACTACAAATGCAGAATAATCCTTAGTTACACCTCTAGCAACGTCTACAGTTATAGTATACTGATGATCCTTTATTGGATCTTCATATATCTGTAATCCTTTATTACTAGTGAGAGGATCTTCATATGTCATTGTCCTCAACTTAGATGCTGAGATCAATGTATCAACAGATCCTAAGAATTCACATTCGAACTCAACTCGGAACTGTTCCTCTGACGTGTTGGCAATGGTCTGTTCTTTCCATTTAGCATCTCTACCAGGAACCTGAGACCAATGAACTTCTGTTGTAGTATATTCGTTCTTACCTCTCTCAGCATCATGCCAGAGTTTGTAGAACATATTCATCCCGTGAGGGGTAGAAATGATAATAACTTTTGTTGATTTACCAGAAGATATAGTAGGATAAACAGAACTGAAGAACTGATCAGCAATATGGTTAGGAATGAACGCAAATTCGTCTAAGAATATAACGTTAAAGGACATACCCCGAACAGCACTAGCAGAAGTAGAAGCAGCAAGGATCTTAGATCCATTTTCCAACTCCAAACTTCCTTTGTTCCAACCCACAATACCTTGTTGCATCCACTTGGGTAAGTTTTCATAGGAAAGTTGTAACCTTCCAAGCATTTCCCTAGCAGTTGCTGCTTTGTTTGCTAATATTGCTACGTTGACATTATCATTAAAGAGTACATACCACAATAAGTATGAGGTAACGATAGTAGACTTACCTGACTGTCGTGGTAACTTTGCTATATTAAATCTATCTTGATGAAACTTCGACACCATGTCTTCTTGGAAGTCATACATGTCAAAGGGTATAAGACCTTTATCCAGTGAGACAATTCTAATATACTTTCTAATAAAGTATACAGGATCTTGGCTGCACTTTATAAACTCCTGTACCTGATCAGGTGTGAAGTTAGTCTCCACATTTGCCTTCTTCAGGTTCGGATTACCTAGATAAACGTCTTCCTTAACTGCCATTGGCTTCTTTGATTGCCTCTACGATAGTCCTCTTTAATTGCTTCTGTTGTTTCTTACTGATACCAACAGATGCATCTATCTTTACTTTAACCCAGTAAAGACCTATCAATACTAGAATGAATGGAATAGCATCTGCCCATGAGATTTCATTCCATGCTTCTACAACATTTAATACAGCAAACATTAGTATAATCCTGCCATACTAGATGTTGTTGTGCCATGTCCGACCTCTGGTAGTGGATCACCTTCTTCAGGTTCTTCTACAAGTGTACCTTGAGACCTACGAATCTCACGTAGTTCCTCGAAATTTTTCTTCTTAGTACCACCATCATATTCCCATGCATATCCTTCAGCAATCATCTGCTCATTTAATGAAACAGTATCATCGCCAATGTAGAGCCAACCAAGAAGCCTGCCATACTTCCCAACCCCACCCACAAGTTCTGTTCTAATAGTGAGTTCATTATCTCCTGCAATAGTGTCTTCTAAAGTTGCTTTCATCCAGTTAGTTGCATCAATCCCTAACGCCTTCTCTTCGAGATCTCTCGTTCTCTTCTCTGGCGTATCAACTCCTGCAATTCTAACTCTTTCTTTCTTGTATAGATCAAAGCCGAGATCAATAGTAACATCAATAGTGTCACCATCAAGCACCTTGTCTATACTCGTCACACGGAAGTTGTAGCAACTCTTCCTGGACGGAGGTGTCATCTTCCCCATTTGGATACCAGTCATCGTACTTAAATATATAGACAAGACAGACTGATACTCCTATAAGTAGTATCACAACCATCCAGATTATTGACCAGACTATCATTATGCTAGTAGAGCGAATTGCCAGTGAAATTATTAAGAGAGCAGAGACATTAGATGGTTTGGAACCTATAAAATGTGACTGCGAACTAATAGAATTTGAGGCAGGGTGGATAAAAAATGAGATGTGGAAGTCTACAGGTCTCAGAAAGATTCATGTAGAGACTTCTGAAGTTAAAGGACTAGATGTACTTCACTGTGTATTCTTCCCAGACTTTGAGTATAATATTCCTATCTTCGGATGCGATATAGTTGCTACTAAAACAGTTATTACTGCTGCTATTGTTGATGTCTCTCCTGTAAGAGGAACTGAAGCAATATACGATAAGATAGTACCAGTCAGTAATTCATACAGGTTTAAAGAAAAGAGACCTCTACCACTATGGGGTGATGAAATATTTTCTCCTTGCTTTAAGTTCGTTAGAATCAGAGATGAAGATGAGGTAGAAGAGTATATTAGAATACTAACAGATTACCTAGACATCTTCTGTGACTGGGTAAAGTCTACCAAAAAGGATGACAACTGGATCCAATCCATGCTAAGGATGGATGATCAGATCCACTACTCCCATCAACAGAGGAAGAATAAGAAGACTATAGCTGCATTATCGAGTTGGTTTAATAAAGAATGGGCGATGGAATACATCTACAACATTCTATTTGATAAACCTACGATACATGGATTACTCCCTTCATTCCAGCACCAGCATGAGGGTCACACTGGAAAAAGTAATCACCAGCTTTCTCAAAAGTAACATCAATAGTGTCACCTTGGACAAACTGTAGGTCATTACTCCCTAGTTCTGGGTTGTCTGCAAACACCACGTTGTGAGGAGGTAGTTCGTTATTCACAAACGTAACTGTCTCACCAACATCGATGTTTAATTCACATGGTTCGAAGACTAACATTCCGTTAGAACCCATCTGTATCTCAGCAGCATATGCTTGAGATGCCAATGCGAATGATAGGAATAGGGATGAGAGCATTATAGTAAGTCTGCTCATCCACCACATTATTTCGTGTTTCATTCTTCCTCCTTCATTACCGAGTCAATAAAATGAGGATGCCCCTCTAATTCGGGAACATCCTCTTTACTTTGCTGTATTGCTTCATATGCATTCATTGCATACTCGCAAATTTCATGTCTAATTTGGAGGCTATCATGATAGCCAATGGTATAGTGGGACATGATAATTTCTTTCCCGTAATACCTGAGTATTTATTCCTGGTCTTAGTATAAATTCTCTTCTTGTCCGAGTTCGATAACACAGTCAGAGGTTGGATACGCAACGCATGTTAGAACGAATCCTTGCTCCAGTTGATCGTCATCTAAGAAAGATTGATCTTCTTGATTTACTGTGCCTGAAACGATCTTACCAGCACATGTACTACATGCTCCAGCACGACAAGAATAAGGAGCATCAGCACCTTCTTCCTCTGCTTTATCTAAAATATACTCGTCGGATGCACACTCGAAAGTAGTTTCATTTCCTTCGGTGTCTTTTACAGTTACTTGATAAGATGCCATTAGGGTAATCCAAAGACCACCTAATATATAGCATATCTATTGAGAAAATGCAACCCCTTATTGAGAACGCAAATCAATTGCAATTACTCTTTTGCTCTCCAGACATCGACTCCACCTGCGGGTGGTTTCCTACGTGCTCTAGCCTTATACCTTCTCTTAATTCTTTGGTCTTTTATTTTCTTTAAACCTTCAGTGTCCTTCTTGGTTTTAGCGTCTTGTTTAAACTCAAACTTTTGAGTAGGTCCATCATAACCTACCTTCTTTTTATCTCTTGGTTTTAAGATAGAAGGAGATTCATTTATCTCGTTTTCCTCACCTTCGTTAAAGAATTGTTTGAGTGATTTCATTTCTTTTTATTGTAATGTTTCCATGCAGTAGCATATGCTATTGACTTTTCCCTATCAGTTAACTTGCCATCTTTAGCATATGATTTTTTTATATGTTTGACCATCCTCTCCGACTTAGGAGAAGGTGGTGCTACTTCCATGAATTGCTGGAAGGTCTTCATGCTGGTGCTTTGTATCCGTTAACTGGATTCATTGGGCAATTCTTTTCATGCCTCTCTGTCCAACTGTAGGGTTTCCAATGTCCTTGTGGGGGTTTAAGTCCACAGAACTGGCATACCTTTCTACGTTCCTCAGCCATAATGATATGCTCCTTTGCTTGTCTTTTTGGGTAGTTTACCACTTCTGACTTTAGTACCAGAAGTTTCTCCCTGTCCTGTAGGATGGGAACCAGGTTTGGACTTACCTATGTTAACTGACTTCCCAGGCTTCTTAGCCTCGGTGTCATGTAAACGTGCTGGTTTATCCTTATCTTTTGTTATCACGGATTCTTGACCGTGCTTGCGTCCTAGACGACGCATCACCTTCCCAAAACGACGTTTAGACATTTTACTAGGTTTAGAAGTCTGATAGGAAACTTCTGTGCCAGTTTCACCGCTGTCATACTTATACTTGCCCTTACCTTTTGAGTGACCGATCCCATGCTTCTTGAGATCCTTCTCTAGATTTTTTCTAGAGGATCGGTTCTTTTTTTCGGAATCACCCCTGTCAGCAGAGATGTGCCCTGTGACTTGAGTTTTGGACTTTTGATATTGTCTGACAGTTTTGTTGCCCTCTTCGATGAATCTACTGAAGGTCATCTTTTCATTGACATCCTTCTTCTCATCTGTATTCTCGGACTTCTTCTTATTTTTATCTCTAATTACTCTTACTGCTGTCTTAACTAAAGCAGATGCTAGACCTTCATCTAGTTGCTCCTCTTCACTAACGACCTTCTTAACATCCTTAGCAAATTTGACAGTAGCCTTTACCCCAGATTTAACACCTTTGGCAAATTCTTTAGCACGTTTCTCTGGTACTTTACCTTTGGCACGTGCAGCAACATATCTCTTCTTGAGTTTACCAGTAGCTGCCTTATGCCTTTCGACACCTTTCGAAACGGTGTCCTTAAGTTTACTATAAAGACCCTTCTTCTCTGGTTTCTTAGCAGGTTGCTTTGCCTTCGCTTTAGGCACCGACTTCTCAACCTTCTTTCTAATCTCAACGACCTTTGGCTTAGCCTTGGGTTTTGCTTTAGCCTTTGGTGCTGCTTTCTTTTTAGCAGCAGGTTTGTCGTCATGAATTGTATTATCCTCATCACCATAGTTTCTCTTAGCAGCTGCAGTCTTAGCATATTCACCTTTACCTGCTGCTTTACGTGCAGCATCAGCAGCATCAACCTTTGCCTTTACCTTCTCATATGAAGGTGCTTTAGCAGATGCCTTTCTAGCAGATCTTTCCTCTTCCAGATATTCTGGAGGTGGATCAAGTATATACTCTACAAAATCTTCTAGACCAACCTCTTCTATAATGAGGTCTAATCCTTCTTCATTGATACCTTCTTCATAGAAGTAATCAACCGCAACTTCTAACGCTGCTGCTTCCCACTCTTCTTTCTTTGGTGAGTAGATTGCACCTGGACCATGCTGTGCAATAATTGCTGCCCTGACATTCGCAAGTGCCTTATCTGAAGCCTTCTTCGCCGCCTTCGGATCATACTTCTTAGACGATTTATATGTCGATGGAGAGACATCATCGCCACCAGGAGCACTTCCACCTCGCTCAAGACGACGATCTTTAATTCTATCGTACTCTTCTTCAGAGATAGTCTCACCCTTGGGGTTGTAACCCTGTGCCAAAGCAGCATAAGGAACGGCTTTTCTGTCTTTGACCTTCTTCTTATTGACTGCTTCATCATGTTTTTTCTTGCCTTTTTTAACAAGAGCGATCACTCCTTCTTGTTCTAGTTGTGGCTTATCACCTTTAATTTTCTTATCTCCACGGTTTGATCTATGGAGTGCTCTCCTTAGTTTACCGTGACCTGCCTGGTTCCAATTAACACCAAACTTACGAATGTTTCTCTCCTTCTCTTTTGTTTCAGGAGACTTACCAGCATCTACCTTTGCTTCATTAACGTCAGACATACTAGCCTCCAACAATCTGGACTTGTTCGACAACGACACCACCTGAACCAGAACCTGCAGTCAGTAATACAGTTCTTTGTACCAGAGGAATAGTGCCAGCAACTACATCCGCTTCAGATAAAGCGTAGTCAGCAGAAGCACCAGAAGCATCGAGGTCAGTAGTAATAGTAGTAGCAGTAACGGAAGCAGCTTTCTTACCAGCACTAGCAGCAGTAACAAATGCTGCTACAAATGCAGTGTCTCCACCATTAGATGTGGTAATAGTGTCATTAGCAGTGAACGTATGACGACCACCATTTGAGTATCCTTCTATTGTAAGGACTGTAGGATTAGCATCAGTTGCTGCAGAAATCTTTGCAGTTTTCGGTTTACCTACCGAGATTAGTTCAGGAACACCAGCAGCGAGGGTTATAGCAGGACCTGCCCCAACTTGGATGCTGGATGCAGCAGTTGCTAATACTCTAATTACTCCCGTTTTCACTGTGATATACGCAGTACCCGATGCACTTACGGTTTGCGTATCTAAAACGTTTAATACTGACATTACTAATGCTTCCTATACCTATATGTTATTTATCTTGCTTTTGTTTTAGAAACTTAGCGAGTTCTGCAGTGCTACCAACAAACATAGTGTTGTTTGTAACCTCTGTAGTCTTACTTCCCTTGGGATTTTCTATCTCATTAACTTTCTTATGCAGATCAGCAAGTTTATCTGCTACATCTCCTACATGTTTAATCAACTGTCCAGCAACTTCATATGCTCTGGGTTGATCTGATTCCTGTGCTAGCTCTAGGATACCATCGACAGCTTCCTGTCCCTTCTCAATAAGGGAGTACAGATTACCACGAGTGTAATCATAATCTTTCTTGAGTTGTTCTGTAGGACCAGTTATGTTAGCAAGTTGTTCTTTCCTAGGGGCACAACCCCCTTCGGGTATAATAGAAGTCTCTACATCGAGAGCTTTCTCTATACCATCAAACTTACTCGTCTTGTCCTGTTGTTGGGTTCCTTGACTTGCCATCAGTAAATTCAGCGTATAGTTCATTAAATCCAAAGTCATCACCGACCTCAACCAGTGCATGATCATCAGCATCTATCTTAAGGATATTGCTATTAATAGCATGTCCAGCAATAGTGCTGTTGTTCCATCCACGATTGACGTGCCATGTACTTCCTACTACTCTGGTGACATGCATCACCTCGGTACCAATTTGTATCTCATCTCCAACGACAGCAGCAGAAGAATCAGTAATGGAGATAATACCATCATTGATATCCATTGCAGCAGAAAGAGTTGTGATAGCATTAGCATCTCTATCAATAAGTGATGCTGGTGTAGCAGTATACCTGACTTCTCTTGGAGCAGTAGCAACTGCCTCTGTAGAGTAATCGACGATTGCCTTCTTGATAACAGCGTCAGTAGACTGAACAGGACCATACAGATATGTCTTAGCAACAAACTGTAAGGTATAGACCAGAGTCCTACGTGTATCATAATCACCTTCATACTGATCATCGTAAGCAACGTTAGTCAGCGTGACAGGATAATCTCTCTTCTCTCCCAGAGAAGGAATCAAGTTCATTGTTATATTAAAACTTGGTTGGAAGAATGGGAGAATTTGCTCAAGAATCTGGAGAGAATCATCCTGGTTCTTGGCAAGGATTGCCAACTCAAAAGATACATTATATGGTATTGGCATGAAACCCTTACTAGTTGTACTACCATCAGTCTTTCTTATGTACTGAGTGGGAGAAACCTTTCGGGTTGCATCATATGAGATACCAACTATCTCAAATGAAATTCTTGGTAGTGTGATCTGTACTTGATCTTTAGTAGATAGATCTCCTACTTGACGTAACCTAGCAAGAAACTTTTGCTTAGGACCATAGGCAAGGGGTACTTTCATCACTTCAGTCTTAGCTCCTGAAGTACGACGAAGCTCAATATTATTAAACAGTGTACCGAAACCGACAACTGTCTTTTTGATTATCTCATGATAACTGTACGTACCTAACATTAGATGCTACTCCCCTTGTTTCCAAACTCACCAAAGGGGTTACCTTGGGTGAAATCAATGATTCCATCTGCTTGCGTTTCGAACGTAGCATTGGCATCAAACTCACTATTAACATTATTTATGGTATTGTATGTCGATGTAGTCCATGCAGCACCGCTAGACTGCCCTGTGAGCGTCTCAGGGACGGTAAAGATACCTGTACGGTTATAAACCTGTAATTGGTTATTTCCAGCGTCAAAGGACTTAACTTCAGCAGATACATTAGATGTACCACCAGTGATAGTTTCTCCAACTGTGTATGTACCAGTACCACCTGCAACTAGGTTGACAGTGATAGCATTGGCAAAGTTGGCTTCTATCGCATCTACAGCAGCAACACCTGTATCTATATCCTCGTCGCTGTATTCGAACAACTCACAGCGTAGTCCCCATACATATTGCTCACCTAATGTATAGAAAGGAACTTCGTGCTCTACGAATTGTATCTCAAATGTTTTATTAGCTAGTGGTAAATGAATTAGATCACCCTCATTAGGTCTACCTTCTACAATGAGTTGTGCATTATCATCTACTGCTGCTGTGAACCTGCGTTTTGATATAACGAAGGTAACTTGGTCCTGAATTCTGACTCCAAACTTAGAGAAAATATCGCCGTCACCCCTAAAACCACCAGCATCCTCAATATACACTTCCACCTCAAAGGCACCTGTGAATTTTGATAGGGTGTCTTCTCCAAAAACTCCATCCTCCTTTACTAATGTTCTGGGAATGTAATAAACATTCTTCCCAAACATCTTAATCTGTTCATCTACAAGATCTTGGGCAAGACCTTGTTCTCCAGCAGTACCTTGTGTGAAATAAGTATTAAGTGCCATATCATCCTATCATGTCCAGTGGTGGTGTTTCCCAAGTCGTACGTAACTGTTCGTCAAGTGTCTTGAGTTCTTCGATAGCATCGTTATAAATCATCTCTCCATTGAGAGTAACTCCACCTGGCATCTGTACATTCTGGAACTTGGTCATGTTCTGACCCCACTGTTTCTTAATCCTTGCTGAGACATAATCTTTTAACCACATCTGATTATAGATCTCTGTCCATGTAGTAGGATCAAGTGCCCTCCAACATTTGATAACGATGTACTGATCTTCTAGAGAATCCTCTGTCCAATCAAAATCTATATGAAGTCTGTTTTGTACTGCTTGATATCTTACAGGTTTCATACCCTCAAGTATCCAGTCAATACTCTGTAAGTGAGACTGAATCATGTAGTAGTGATAGAACTGTGTAGACGTAAAGTCATACAAGTCATTAAGTCTAATTTGATAACGAATATCAAACATGTTTCTTGTACCTTTATCAGTAAAGGCAAAGAGACCTTCTATCGCTAGTACATGATCTGGTATAGAAAGGAAGTTTGTTTGCTCACCCCATTGTGTTGTATTATCTACACCAACACTATTAGAGTATGCCTTACCAGCAGTAATCTCATCAGCAGTAAATTTATGCTTTAAATATACTCTCTCAGCACCATCATAATGATACTGTTGGAACTTCTGAATACCATAATCTATTGCGTCATCAACTTGATCGTCTGACACATTAATTTCTAATACTGGTTTACCGAGTCTACGGAGACAGTATTCTTTTAATTCAGATTTTGAGGTTGGGATTGCCATTTAATTAACGTGATAGAGCGGCGAGTGCAGCCTTAAGTTGTGCAACAGTTGTTACAGAAGCGTCATTACCAATAGCATTTAATTCAGTATAGAGATCATCGATATCACTATCATTGGTGGTTGCCTGTGTACCTTGTGCAGCAGTTGCATATGCAGTAGAGGCAGTGGTAGCAGCAG
>LULT01000094.1_pt1 | contig 20755 bp, 22 predicted proteins | sample 728141 | NCBI WGS metagenome assembly LULT01 (sample SAMN03860282, study PRJNA289734) | marine metagenome | biome: seawater column; feature: ocean; material: water; isolation source: Red Sea water column Station 108 - depth 100m | place: Saudi Arabia: Red Sea | collected 2011-10-15 | depth 100 m | reverse complement strand
GAGGGAGTCCAGGTGCGTGAACTGTCAATACAGGATCACCCTTGAAGTTTGGGATTGGAGTTCCTTCCATGATTAGTTCAGTGTCAAGTGGAGGCCAGAACATAGGTCCTGTCCAGCCGCCTAAGAAAATTATTACAAATAATGCTGCAAATGCATATAGTTTGAGGTATGAGCCTAGTTGTACTAATCCATACATCATGCCAGAAAATTCTGTTAGCCATCCTGCTACAATTTCACTTTCTGCTTCAGGAAGATCAAATGGAATTCTTTCAAGTTCTGCTAACATTGCAGTAAAGAACACAATTGCACTAATTGGTAAGAAGATAATCCACGGGAAGTTACTTTGAGATTCAACAATCTCACTGAGGTTTAGCGTTCCGGTGAGAATTACGACACTAAGAAGTGACAAGATAAGTGGAATTTCAAATGATACCATTTGGTGAAGTGCTCTGATTCCACCAATGAATGGGAACTTGCTGTTAGCAGACCATGCTGATAAAATTGTAATGATTGGGAAGAATCCGATTACTGCAAATACTGCAAGTAGACCTACATCCAAGTCTGCAACAACCCATCCGCCAGGGGCTACAGGGATTAATGCTACAAATGCTGCTGCGGTTCCAACAAACAAGACAGGTGCTGCCCAGAACAATGGTTTGTCAGCTTTTGCAGGAATGATGATTTCTTTTGAGATTAATTTCAAGCCGTCTCCTGCTAGTTGTAAGAGACCCTCAATTTTTCCACAGTAAAATGGTCCTACACGAAGTTGTAGTTTTGCTAGCATTTTCCTTTCAACAAAGATAGTTGCAGCAGCAATTAGTGCTGCGAATCCAAATCCTGGGAATGCTGCAATTCTAAACAAATCAGAGTAAAGTAGAGATTTAATCAGAGGAACCTGCATTGTCGGGTTGAATAGCCACGTAAACGCCAAGAAGGCAGTTAACAGCTCACCGTCAATTACTGGCAAGTCCATGTAGAAGAGAACAATTTGGATTAATGGTATTCCAGCTAGAGTAACAATTGTTAGAATCCAAAATGCATTATCAAAGATTCCCTTAAGGAAGTATCCTAGACGGAATTTTGGTGCAATAACGGACATTTATCGGTCAGCCTCCACTGGCCAGTAGTTTAGACTCCAGTAAACTGCTGGCATGTTTCCTAGTTTTTCTCCTTTAAGCAAGTATGGTAATGCAATCAAGTTTCTAAATGAACCAACGCTGAGTTTTAGTCTGTATGGTTCAGGTTTTTCTTTAGATACAATGTAACAACCGGCTGCACCTCTTCCACTTTCCACTCTACGGTATACTTCATCAAGTCCACCTTTTGGATTTGGTTTTAGTTTTGTTCTAATTGAACCAGACTTTGGCATTTTTTCTAATGCTTGTCGTATAATGTTACAGCTCTCCAGCATGTCAAGCCATGGAACTTTAGAACGAGCATAAGAATCACCTGCTTTGAGTACATTTGTGTGCACATCTAGTTCATCATAGACATCGTATGGTTCTTTGACTCTAACATCGTAATCAACACCACTTGCACGCAAAACAGAACCTGTAGTACCTAAACGAATTGCATCTTCTCTAGATAAGACACCGGTATCTTCGGTTCTTGCTTTTAGAATTGGATTATCATAAAATATGTCACCGTATTCTTTGATACGTTTTTCAAAGTAGTTTACTTGACGCAAACAGACATCTTCAAAGTTTGCAGGAACGTCGTTTCTTACACCACCTGGAACAAAGTATGCATGTGTTACTCTTGCACCAGAAATTTTTTCCATCAAGTCAATGAAAAGTTCTCTGTCTCCTGCAGGCCACATGAACATTGTAGAGTGACCAAGGAAAATTCCATAGATGGCAAGCCAGTATTGAATATAGATACATCTGTTTAGTTCGGCTGCTATAACTCGTACATATTTTGCACGTTCTGGAACTTCAATTCCTACCAAGTCTTCAACGCCCAAAACGTATGGATACAAGATATTACATGAATCGTGAATTACAGGTCTTTCCAAGTGTGGAATGTTTGTGATGTAGTTTCTTGCTTCTGCCATTTTTTCTTCACCTCGGTGAACGTAACCAGGATCAGGGTTGTGGACCAACATTGAGAGTCATTATTCGGTCGTCTACTTTGTCAACTTGTAGACCTGGAGGCATTTGTTTTGTTGGTATTACTTCAGTCATTTTATCTTCCTTTATTCATAAAGTCCTTTCTTAGTGGAGGTAAATCAGCCCAATCTTCAGGCAGTAGTAAACGTCGATTATCAGGATGACCTTCGAAATAAACGCCAAGCATCTCAAATACTTCACGTTCGTGAAACTCAACACTGTAAAACATATCTCTTAAACTTGGTAATTTGGTGGAATCATTTCCCGGGTTTGGTGTTTCTTCACGTGGAGCTCTGGTTGCAAGAGCAAGTACTTGTTTAGAATAAGCAGGGTCAGTGTAAGACCCCAAGTGGTATGTTACACCAATTTCTTTTTCGTCAGGAAAATCAACACCAGATACAGACTCTGCATGGTCAAATGGAGTGTTATCTTTGATAAATTTTGCAACATCAATGATTTTTTCTTTTTTAACATTAAGTCTAGTTCTATTTTCTTTAATGTATTCAACTTCTACATCATCAGAAAATTGATTTGCGATTTGATCAACGTATGATTTTTCAAATGCTGGTGCAGTATCTTCAACTTTTTCAGGTGTTGTTTCTTTTTTAGGATCTTTTGGAGGAGATTTCGTTTCAGTGGTACTCATAATTTTTTACCTATCTAGCCTTCATCCTTTTGATTTTTTCTTGCAACAACATGCATCCTTGAATCAAGGTTTCAGGTCTAGGAGGACAACCAGGAACATACACATCAACTGGAAGAATTCCGTCAATTCCAGGTAGCACATTGTATGAATCAAAATACAAACCACCAGTAATTGCACATGCTCCCATTGCAATTACATATTTTGGTTCTGGCATTTGATCATAGACTAATCTTAGTCTTGGTGCCATTTTTCGTGTAATGGTTCCCTGTACAACGACAAGATCACACTGTCGTAATGATCCAAAAGCTTCGATGATACCGAATCTTTCTACGTCGTATCGTGGACTCGATGCTGCTCCGAACTCTACACTACAACATGCAGTTTCAATGTGTACAGGCCATAATGACCACATTCGACCCCAGTTGATTGCCATTCCTAATGGTTGATCAACTGCTTTGTACAAAATGTCGCCAAGTTTTCCTACAAACACATTTGCGTTTTGTGGTGTTACAAGTTCTTTTAACAACTTAGTCCCTCACCTTGATAGTTTTTACTAGTATATAGAATTACCATATGTCTTTCCTCTTTGATTGGTAAAGTGCATATGCCATTGCGGCAAACATAATTCCTAAGAATGCGATAATTGGTAAAGTGGCAGTTCGTGGCAAGTCCAAAAGGGTACTTCCCCATGCATACAAGAAAATTGCCATTACATCAAAAATGACAAACATCAAGACGTATGCATAATACTGCATCATGAAATGGGTACGACCAGCGCCGGATGGAACTTGACCACATTCCATTGGGAGGGTCTTAACGGGATTTGGTTGTTTTTTGTTCTCCGGGGAGATCATTCGAGATATGATTAAGGCAGGTACCATCGCGGCACATGCAAAGCCGAACATTAGCAAAACGTTGCTGTATGAACCTACACTCTCGCCAACCAAGTTAAACCGACTCCCTTCGGTCAAAATATAAAGCTATAGAGATTTTTTTCGATCAAAAATTGATTTTTTCCAAAGTCCCGTAAATTGATATACAACAAAAAATGAGGATTTCTATGGCAGTCAATGTGGGAGATCAAGCACCAAAATTTGAGCTTGTAGACGGGGATCTGAAATTTAGATCTCTAGACGAATTTAAAGGCAAAAAAGTTGTTATTTCATTTTTTGTTGCAGCAAGTTCTCCTGTATGTGAAGTAGAACTTTGTACATTCAGAGATTCATTAAACGATATTTCAGAATTGGGTGCACAAGTTATTGCAATCAGTAATGACGGACCATTTGCAAACAAGGCATTTGCAGAGAAAAATAACTATAATTTCCCAGTGTTAGGGGACTATACAAGTAAAACAATCAAAGATTATGATGTTTTGTTGCCGGATCTATTACACGTAAAAGATTACAATGCTGCAAAGCGTTCAGTTTTCATCTTAGATGAAGAACACAAAGTAATTTGGAAATGGGTTTCTGAAGATCCATTAAAAGAACCAGATTACAGTGAAATTATGAATGTGTTAAAATCAAACTAGTTATTCTATATCTGCAATAACATCATTTTTGTTAACAGAGTTACCTTCTTTGATTTTGATACCTTTGACTATTCCATCTTTTTGTGCTTTAACTGCAACTTGCATCTTCATTGACTCTAAGGTACAAACAGTGTCACCCTTCTTTACTTCTGCACCATCTTCAACATCAATTGATACAACTTTTCCTGGGATTTGGCTGCGCAAAGTAGATTGACCGCCACCAGATTCAGCACCGCCAGAGTTTTTGAAAACAACATCATCAAGATGTGAATTCATGTTTACAGAGATTGACGAGCCATCAAGGACAAAATTCATCTCTGAAGTTTGACTGTCAACATATCGAACTGAATGGAATTCATTATTCAAAACAAATTCCATGACATTTGGATCTGTGTGAAGGATTTTTACTACATATTCATTTTCTTTAATCTTGATTTTGTATTCATCTTGAGATAATTTCTCTAAGATTTCACCGTCTATGACTTCATCACTATCTTGAACTTTGTATTTCATTTTTACACACTACCTCTCTCCACCCATGTAGAGAGTCCATCTGTGTCACCAGAGTTCTGGGATTTGACTTTGCTTTTATAGAATTCAGAGTGCATAATTGCTGAAGCAATAGCAGGAATTTGTTTTTCCTTTCTGGCTTCAGTTAGATCTTTTTCAAGTTTGTCAATCATGTCGGAATTGAAGTCTCTACTCCTTGAATGTCAAAGTCATTTAATGCATTTAGCATTTTGATTCTTGATACATCAAATGTTTGTCCCCAAGTACAGAGTTTTGCCATTAATGAATCATAGAATGGAGATACAGTACAACCAGGATACAAGTATGTATCACATCTTACATTTGGTCCAGAAGGAATTGTAACATATGGAACAGGACCGGTGGATGGTGCAAAGTCTAAGAAAGTATCTTCAGCGTTAATTCTACATTCAATAGCATATCCATTCATCTTTAGGTCAGATTGTTTGAATGGTAATGGTTCACCATTTGCAATATCTAGTTGGAGCTTAACAAAGTCCAGTCCTGATACCATTTCAGATATTGGATGTTCTACTTGCAATCTTGCGTTAATTTCAATAAAGTAAAATTCTCCACTGTCGGCTCTCAAGAATTCAGCAGTTCCCAAATTAGTGTAATCAACTGCTTGAGCTGCTTTTACAACTAATGCACCAATTTCTTCTCTTTTAGCTTCATCAACTACAGGAGATGGAGTCTGTTCGATTAATTTCTGGTTTCTTCTTTGAATAGAACATTCTCTTTCAAAGAGATGGACAGTGTTTCCGTGTTTGTCTCTGCACATCTGGTATTCAATGTGTCTTGTTTTTTCAAGGAATTTTTCAACAATAATTGCAGATTTTCCTACTGCAGCAATTGATTCAGATGTAACAGTTGCAAAGCCTTCTTGTAATTCTTTATCATTAGTAACTAATCGAATTCCACGGCCTCCTCCACCATAAACGGATTTCAAAAGTACAGGATAACCAATGTCATTTGCAATTTTTTCTGCTTCGTCTGCATTTTCTACTATTCCTGGACTTCCAGGTACGGTTGGAACTTCAGCTTTTAGCATTGCAGCTTTACAACGCATCTTATCACCACAGAGATTCATCGAGTCTGCAGATGGTCCTATAAAGTTGATTTTGTTCTTTTCACATAATCGTGCAAAGTCATCATTTTCTGAAAGGAATCCATAACCAGGATGTACAGCATCAGAACCAGAAGATAGCATGACATCAAGGATTTTTTCTTGGTTTAGATAGCTCTTTGCAGGAGCAGCCTCACCAATGTAGTATGACTCATCGGCAGTCTTTACGTGAAGTGAGTTTGTATCCTCATCAGAATATACTGCCACGGTTTTGATTCCTAGTGCTTTACAGGTCTTCATTACACGAAGGGCGATTTCTCCTCTGTTTGCAATTAGTACTTTCTCAATCATGATTAATCACAGGTTGATATTTCCATGTTTTCTAGGAAGTTGTTTATCACGTTTGTTGCTAAGCATTTCAAGTGCTTTAATTAGCATTGGGCGTGTTTCTGCTGGATCAATGACGGTATCAACTGTACCATTTGATGCAGCAACATAAGGATTAGCAAATTTTTCTGTAAATTCATCTTTTAATTTTGTCAATAATTCTTCAGGATTGTCAGAATTAGCCAAGTCTTTTCTGTTCATGATTTTTACAGCACCTTCTGAACCAAGTACGGCAATCTGTGCAGTTGGCCATGCATAGTTGATATCGGTTCTTAGATTTTTACTTCCCATTGCAATGTATGCACCACCATATGCTTTACCAATTACAATAGTAATTTTTGGAACAGTTGCTTCACAATATGCGTATAACAACTTGCTTCCGTGTCTAATGATACCGTTGTGTTCTTGGTTTGAACCTGGCATGTAACCAGGAGTATCAACTAAAGTGATAATTGGAATTCCATAACAATCACAGAAACGAATGAATCTTGCAGCTTTGTTTGATGAATCAATATCTAGTGCTCCTGCCAAGAACATTGGCTGGTTTGCAACGACACCAACTGTTTTTCCATACTACATTTTGAGCAAATAATTCATGGATTTCAAAGAATTTGTTGTCATCTAAAATTGAATAGATGATTTCTTTCATGTCGTATGGTTTTAGTGAATCTTCTGGAACAATGTTTATCAAATTATTATCTAATCGATTTGGATCATCAGATGTTTTTAGTGTTGGAGGTGCTTCAGAATTATTTTGTGGAATGTATGATAGTAAATTCTTAATGTAATCCATGCATTCGTATTCATTTTTTGCAACAAAGTGTGCTACACCACTTTTTGTACCATGAGTCATTGCACCACCCAAGTCTTCAAATGAAATTTCTTCGCCTAAAACAGTCTTTACAACTTCAGGACCAGTTACATACATTGTTCCTGCTTTTTCAACCATGATAACAAAGTCAGTCATTGCAGGAGAATATACTGCACCACCTGCAGAAGGTCCAATGCTTGCAGTAATTTGTGGAACTACTCCAGATGCAAGTTCGTTATGATAAAAGATATCTGCAAAACCATCTAGACTAAGAATTCCTTCTTGAATACGTGCACCACCAGAATCTGCAATTCCAATGATTGGGCAACCGTTTCTTACTGCATGATCCATAAGTTTTGTAATTTTCTTGGCACCCATCTGACTTAGTGTACCACCAAGAACTGTAAAGTCATAAGCAAAAACATAGACCTGTCTTCCATTAACAGTTCCATATCCACCAACTACACCATCAGTGAAAAATTTCTTTTTTTGCATGTCATATTCGTAATAATGATGAGTAACCATTGCGTCAAGTTCAACAAAGGAACCAGCATCACATAGAAGATCAATTCGTTCTCTTGCAGTTAATTTACCTTTGTCATGTTGGGCTTTGATACGGTCTTGGCCACCTCCCTGAACAGAGGTTTTTTTGTTATTGAGATATTCATTTAGTTTTTCAGAGTGCATGCCGCGATTTTTCCGAATATTATATCATATATTAATTTAAGTAGAAAAAAGAGAATTTAGTTTTTTAAGTTCAATAATGAGAATTTCTTTTTTAATGATTTTTGGTATGTGTCGTATGAATTTCCCAGTCCCTCACATTTTTTACAGATACATAATTGAGAGACAGTTGAGCGATCACAGTCGTCTTGAAATTCACATTGAGAACACCCTGCAGAACCATCACATACAATACATTTGAGATCCTCAGTTTCAACACATTTTTCATGTTTTACTCCAAGACCCTTTGACCATAAGCCAATTTCATTTACAGCGATTTTTTCATTGCATACAATACAAGTGCCCTCAAACTTCATTGCAATTTTTCTCCAGCTCATCTTAACAATTCAATCTCCTTTTCAAGTAATTCCTCGTATGTCTCTTCAAATTCTAATTCAAAAGAATCGTTTTCCTTTAGTGTTAGAATGAATGGAAAAAAGAATGTGGCAAAGGTACTGTTTGATATGTGAAGTTTTTCAGATAAAGTGTTTGCAATTGCTTTAATTTTTGCACCATCCCAACGTAATCTATTCAATAATGGCCATGAAAGATTATACTGAGTGTATCTAGCTGAAGAATCTTTTTCGTAAAGTGATAATAAAATAGAGTCAAGATATCTTAGTAATCTCCAGTTTTGTGTTTTCATAATTTTTCCATAAAGTAAATCAGCCTCAGAGATTACTTCCAAAGATTTTGACATTTTTTTTGGAGACATATTACTTGTAACAATACTTGAATAAAATGCATTGATTTTTTCTCTAGGATCAATTCGTAGTGAAAACAAAACGACTCTAGCTTCTTCAAGTGACTGAGATTTGAAAAAGGCGTTTATTCCATCTTCAATGTTTAGAGATTCAAATGACTTTTCAGTATTAGGCTCAAATCCAGTAACCAATGCTTGAGCAGAGTTGATCATTGAACGAATGTCACCTTGTGAGTCGGTGATTAATTTTACTAAACGACCTGGATTGATTTTTGCATTTTCTTTTTCTAATATCATGTTAAGGTATAGTTTCAAAAATCTAGGAGATAAAGGACTAATCTGTAGGGTTTTCACAACCTTTTTGATTTTTTTCATTTTATCAGAAGAATCATAGTTTCCTGCAAGAATAATTGGGACTGTCGGTTCCTTTAAGATGTTGATTAATGCTTCAACTCCACCATAGTCAGAACGTCCATGAATTCCATCTACTTCACGTTTAGACTAATCATATCATAACCAAATTGTTTTCCAGCAAGAAAAGACATCGTAGTTTTTCCAATTCCTGGAGGACCAACTAACAAGAGTGGTTTTGTGCCTTTTTTCCATTTTGCAAACCACTCAACAAATTGTTTTCTTGCTTCTTCATTTCCAACCATATCAAAAATATTTTGAGGTCGATATTTTTCTGACCACATCATTTCTATCACTTAGTAGGAAGATTTTGCTGAAGTTCTGACCAGATATTTTGTTCTTGGAGTTTTTTGTACCAAAATAGGTTGTAATGTTCTACAGTTAGGAACAAAAATTCTAAGAATTTTCTATGTGAAAAGTTGTCTGGAAGTTCTTCAAGTGCAGAACGTGCATCATTTAGATATGATTCACTGTGTTTCATGGTCTCTTCAAATCCACTTTTTACGTCATTCATTTTCAATGAGTAAAATAATGGCCATGATGGAATCTTTGCAGCCTTGTCACGTATACTATCTTCAATTTCATTTCCACAGCCAACAGATTCTGCTGCTTTTGCCATTCCAGTATAGAATATTTCGGCGAGTGGTCCACGATTAAGTGCCATGTTTCTTCCTGCAGTACCCATCACTGAACGATATTTTTTGTAGCTTTCAACTAATTCTTCTTCAGTGATTGATGTTGGTTTGTCTTTTAGCTTTGTATCAAGGTACTGACCAATTCTTGCTTGTTTGAATCCTTCTTCAAATTCTTTTAGTACATCTTCTCCACCCTTAGAGATTTTTTCTCTAGCTAATTTGAGAATGTAAGGATTCATCAGTTTGTAATCATCAAGATATTCCAGATCCTCATCTTTGTCAACTATACGGTCCATTGGTTCACTCAAATCTATTGCAATGATATGACCATCTACAATATCTTCTCGCATGTTTGAATTTGGATCATCTTTGAAATAATCAGTTGATGCATCAAAAAGACCATTGAATACAGGAAATGTCATTTTTACAAAATTAGAGTTCAATATTCGAAGAACTCTATCGTGTAATGTGTCAAAATCTTCTAGTTTGGATTTGATAGGATCGATTTCAGACGCATTAAGAATAATTTCAGTAGAACCAACCTCTTCGGCAAATGCTTGTTGTGTAGAGTTTGGATTATCATCAGAGTTTATCTGATCAAACAAATTTTTTGCAAATCTTTTGGCAAATTCTGGAAAAGTTGTTTCTGCTTCTTCTTTGTATTGATTAAATTGTTTGAATCCCTTTGATTTGAAAAGTCCTTGTTTGATAATTTGTTTTCCAGGTTTGGTACCCATCAAAGCGCCTTTACTAAAAATTGATTCGTCTTTTCCACTCACAAAAGATTGTTAACAAATTGCTATTTATGCCTTCAAAGATCTAAACTACAATCTTCTAAATTCAGCAGCGCCTTTTTCTGTAATTCTTAATTGAATTGATTTTCCAAAAGGACCACTTTTTTCAACAGGTTTCATTAATCCTCTCTTTTCAAGATCTTGTAGAATTGTATCAAGGTTACCTGTAGAGAGGTTTGCTCTTTTTTGTATCTCCTCAAATTTTGAAATATCAGTCATTAAAAGACCAAGAACTATTTTTTCTTTAGGCCAATTTTTTGTTGAAAATTGTTCTTTTTTTGATGATTCTTGAAAATTATCTGGAGATGATTCTTGGAAGAAATTTCCTCGTGGCGCATCAGATCTTGGCGTATCAGGTCTCGCCGAAATATTTTCTTTGTAAGCACCACGTCTTAACAATCTAGGAACTATTCTGGCTAGAGGTATTATTAGAAATATTAGTAAATAGATCCAAGAATAATTTTCTTCCATGATATATCAATAATGTTCAAAAGTAATAATGTATGTGTTTTTTTCTATTGAGATTTCTCAAAAACTCGATATTCACCAATTATAGAACTACATTTGTGGCATGTGTACTGACCACGTTCAATTAGAATCAAGCCATCAGCAACAGGCTCATTTGGTTTTTCTTCAATTTGATATGCGGTAGGGCCATCAAATTCAGAATTACAACTTTTACAAAAGTGTTTTAACATTTTTGAAGGATCTAGTTTTTCTAATGATGCAAGAAAATGTTTATCAATATTTGGAACCAATTTTGATTTCGTAACTTCTTCATCAGTTAGTTCAGCATTTACCCAACCACCTGAACCTTGTAATTCTATTGCCGTCATTGTAAATTATTTTTTTACAACATGAATAAAGACGTTTTCAAGAAACCTAAGTGTTATTCAACTTAAATTATCCATGAAATTTGAAATTGCATGAATACAAATCAGATACTTAGAGAGGCATCAAGGAGAATTTATGATGCGGTTAAAGATATGGCCGGAACTGAAAAGGCAGCAGGAGACTTTGGAAGAGGTGCAGGAGGAGATATTTCAAGAAATATTGACATTACTGCTGAAAATACAGTATTGGATTATCTTAAGGAGATTAACTTCGAATGTGTTGTTTTAGGCGAGGAATGTGGTCGTGTCGAATTATCTGATAACCCAAAAGGATTTGTAATAATGGATGCAATTGATGGTTCTGCAAATGCAGTTAGAGGAGTACCATTTTTCTGTTCATCATTAGCATTTGCCACAGAAAATAAACTTAGTTCAATTACTGATGGAGTAATTACAAATCTGTCAACAGGGGAGATGTATTGGGCATCGAAAGGAGAAGGTGCCTTTTTAGATGAAAAACAAATTACAGTTCATAAACAAACACCACTATACAAAATAGTTGGAGTAAATACTTCAGGGGCATCACCAGAAATTATGAAAAAATTGCAACCCGTATTTGAGAATCATAGTCATACAAGACATTTTGGTGCAAATGCATTAGAGATGGCAATGTTTGCACAAGGTTTGATGGATATTTTTATCGACTTGAGAGATAAAATAAGAATTCAAGACATAGCAGCAGGATACATAATTGTTAAAGAAGCAGGAGGTTTACTTTTAGATGCTGAGTTTAACTCACTTGATGCAGATTTGAGTTATGATACAAGAGTCTCGTTTATAGCTGCGGCTACTCATGAAATTCTAGAGGAAATATTTCCAAATAAAAATTAAGTTTTATCCGTAGGATTCGTATTTGACTTCGAATGTTCCATCTTCATGTGGATTGTCTCTATTAACAAATCCTCTAGGAGCTACATAATCCATTACTCCATCAATTGTTCCTTGATATCCACAGATGTAAATTCTAGTATTCTCAGGAGTTACTTTTTCTCCAACTAGTTCATCTAGTGGGGAAACACCTTTTGCGTTTTCTTTGAAGAATGATTCGACTCGCCCAGTTTGACCGTTCCAGGACCTATTGTAGTACTCTTTTGGTCTACTAATTGCAGATCTGTAAAGAAAATTCCATTTGTCAGTACCTCTTTCTTTACTTTCATTTTCAAAGTCTGTAAGAAGACGTTTGTAACTAAGTTCATCGACGTAACTTGCTCCGTGCAAAACTACAAGTTGTCTTTTATCATTAGTGTCATGGAAGTGATGAGCAAATGCAATGAATGGTGCAAGACCAGTTCCACCGCCCACACATACTACTCTTCTGTTATCAGGTGTACCGTCAGGATATTTATCTTCTATAATTAGATCGTCGCCGGTAGGATCACCGAGTAATACTTCATCTCCAACGCTTAAGTAAAATAATTCAGTTGTAACTCTTCCAGGTAGTGGTTTCCTAACCCATCTAATTACAAATTCAAAATAATCTCTATTTTCTGCATGAGAGGCAATTGAATATGCACGCTTTACAATTTTCTTTTCTGCGGCAACTGGAAGCCCAATTGTGAGAAATTGTCCTGTTTTGTATTTTGGCATTCCAGTTTCAGGTACAAGACGGATCACAACTAGATCTTCTTTTAGTAATTCAGTATAGATGATCTTTGCTTTTACCTCTGCCATGTGGGAAAGTTTCCTGATTTGAATAAATGTATTTCTCGTCAAATATTGACAGTATTCTTTATATTTAGAAAATTATCCAGCCAAAATTAGCGACATGGCAAAAATAACGTGTATGGATTATGGATTTGAATGTCCATATGAGGTAGAAGGAGAAGTAGAACATGTCATTGAACAATATCAGAAACATAGCACTGATGAACATGGAATAGAATATTCTCCAGAAGCATTAACTCAAGTAATTTTAAGACAGCAAGGCTAGAGTGATTTAGACTCTTTTCATTGAAGCAGATAAGATTGGTAATTCTTTATCTATGATTTTCTCAACAGCAGGAACAATACCAGCTCTTAGTTTTGCATTTTCTTCATAAATTTCTGCAACTTGGTCTCTGAATAGTAATTTTATTCCAGGTAATTCCATGATAGTTTCTTCTACAGCTCGTGGTTCAGAGATATCTAAGATTAGAGTTCCTTTTGTCTTGTCTTGCATGACAAGTTTTATGCGTTCAAGATCAATTAAGAAGTAATCAGCAGTAGTTGCTACTATAACAATATCAAATTTATTAAAACCAGCCAATACATCTGCAAATTCCATAGGCGTGCCACCTAATAGTTGTGAGAAATTTGTAGAGCGGTCAATAGTTTTGCTAGTTACGGTGAAAGGAATCTCTTTTTGACCTAATGTTTTTGCAACCATGGCAGCAGATTCACCAGTTCCAATGAGTAAAACTTTCTTTTTGGCATCCAAACCAACCTTTTCTTCAATTAGATTTAATGCAACATCACCTAATGAAAGAACTTCTTTGTGAATTTCAGTTGAATCTCTAATGGAGTTAGCAAGTCTAATTACGCTATCAAATAATTTGTTTAGGATTTTTCCAGATGCACCAGATTTTTTTGCTTCATCTAGTGATTTTACAATTTCTTCATAAACTTCTTGTTTTCCAACAACTACAGAATCTAATCCACATGCTAAACGTAACAAATGTAAGTAAACATCATCATCTTTGAAAACTTCTAGAGTTTGATCAAAATGATCAATGTCAATTTGTTCTATACTAGAATTTTTTTCCCAAGTTTCTTTCATTTGATTAATTATCAATCCTTTTCCTTCTTCTCGTCTTGCATCAGTAGAGTCATCATTCTCAAGATTACTAACAGTAAAAATTTCTACTCTACTTGATGTCTGAATGATTATACATTCTTCAACACCAGGAATTTTTTTGAAAGCTTCTGCTGCAGATGCAACATCTTTGAATGCAAATCTTGCAAGGGAATGTAATGGAACATTTTTGAAAGTTACACGTGCGTTTAAAACATCAAATTTTACTTCACTCATTCAAATCAATCTCGTAGTTTTTCTCTTCCACCTTTTGCAGTTCTGAAAACATTCATTCCAAGATAATAATTTTCATGTAGTGAATCAAGGTAGGATAAATCTTGTTCAACTTTCTCAATATCTTCAGTTAAGGCTTCAGGATCATTTTTTAAACGATCAAGTTTTGCTTGTAACTCATCACCAAGAACAGTTATGCCGGTTTCATAGTTGGAGGTACCTCCATATCTCTCATCTAAAATATTTTGAGGATCATACGTAGGAGTTGTATCTTCATAGTTGAGTGCTTTTCTTGTAATGTTATCTTTTTCTTCTTCAGATAAGATTGGTTTAGGGAATCTATCTTCTTTGTCTAAGAAAAATTCTGGTTCTCCCATTTCTCTTCTAAATATAATTTCAGTTTTTCGTTTGTTTGTAAAGTCAGGTGCTTTTGGTGCATCAGATTTTACTTCGTCTGCAATTGCTTTGAATTCTTCTTCAGCTGCTTTTGCTGCAGCTTCTTTCAATTCTTTGGCTTTTGCAATTGCTGCTTCTGCAGCAGCTTCTGCTTCTGCGGCGGCCTTTGCTGCAGATTCAGCGTCTTTAGATGCATTAATAGATTTTTGAGTATTATCTTCTTTTGGTGCTTCAGAAGTTTCTTTTGGTGCTTCCTTTACTTCTGATTCTTTTTTGTCGTCAGACATCAATTTTCAACTAAAATTGCCCGGATTTTAATATTATTGTACAAAGTGAAACCAAAATTTTTGCGATCAAATAATCATAATCTGAAAGAAAGAAATGGCGCCCTCGGCGGGATTTGAACCCGCGTCTCAGCCGTGACAGGGCCGAATTCTAGACCGGGCTATACTACAAGGGCAGTATTTACAAGAAAAAGAATTGCTGGTTTTAAAGTTTCCATTTTTAATTTCAAACTAGTAAAAGACTAAATTATACAGTAAAGGCAAAACGCAAGGGGTCTATAGCGCAGCCAGGTAGCGCACCGGCCTTTTAAGCCGGCTGTCGTGGGTTCGAATCCCACTAGACCCGCGTTATTTTGTAAGTGTTTTAACACGTTTTTCCAGTAATGTTAGAGATTTTTTTACACTGTCATTTTGAGATTTGACAGAATTTTTTAAAGATGCAAGTTTACGGGTTCTTTGTCCAATCATTCTGTTCTGTTCAGAGGTGCCAGCAGAGCCCTTGGATTTTCGTTGTTTTAGTGATGAAGAAATGGTTGTTTTTTGAATTAGTTCAAAAAGTTTTGCAGGTTTGATTTCTTTGATTCCAAGATTTTCAATTTCATTCAAATCAAGATCGGATAGTAATTTTTTTGAATTATGTGATAATTGGACAAGATTTCCAACAATGTTATGTGCGCTACGGAATGGAATTTTTTCAAGAACTAGATTTTCTGCCAAATCCAATGCTATAAGAAAACCTTCTTCAGTTGCTTTTTGCATCTTTTCTTGATTTACTGTTAAATCAGATAGCATTGATTTTATTATGATTAGTGCGGTGATTGATGTTTTTGATGTTGACCATATTGATGATTTAATTTGTTGCAAGTCTCGGCTATATCCAGAAGATAATCCCTTAGTTGTAGTTAGAATAGATGTCAAGTATCCTATTACTTGGGATGTTTTTCCACGAGTTAATTCTAAGATGTCAGGGTTTTTCTTTTGAGGCATAACACTTGATGGAGATGTAAAGTCATCAGATAATTCAATAAATGAGAATTCAGCTGATGACCAAATAATAAAATCTTCAGCTAAACGACTAAGGTTTGTCATCATTATTGCAGCACTTGCAACATATTCAGCAACAAAATCACGAGTACTTGTTGCATCAATTGAGTTTTCTATTAAAGATGCAAATCCAAGCATTTTTGCAGTACTGTCTCGGTCTATTGGTAAACTTGTTCCACCTACGGGACCTGCACCTAATGGACTTTGATTTACACGGGTGTATAATGACATGAATCTATCTAGATCACGAAGTAATGAATCAGCATATGATAACAGATAGTGAGAGAACACGCCTACTTGTGCTTGTTGAAGATGAGTATACAATGGCATAATGGTTTTGGTATTTTCTTTTGCAGTTTTTAACAAGGTGGAAATTGTTTCAATCAAACACTGTAACAAGATGTTAATGTCATCACGAATTTTTAGTCTAATGTCAAGTGCAACTTGATCATTTCGTGAACGTGCTGTGTGCATTTTTCCACCATTTTCAATGCCAGTTTTCTTTATGACAAGCGATTCAATTAGTTCGTGTATATCTTCAGGTTCAAAATCAGGCTGGGAGATATTTCCACCTTTGAGTTCTTCTAAGGCTGTGAGAATTTTTTTTGTTTCATTTTTTGTTAAGAGTTTATTCTCATACAACATGATTACGTGTGCTTCGCTTCCAATGATATCATAAAATGCAATATCAGAATCATCTTTTATTGATGATACATAACTTAGCGTAATGTCATCAAGATCTTTTCCTAGTCTAGAACGATACATCAACATGGATTCAAAATCGCTATATATAGCAACTACGGATTCAATTCAATGACACAAGATGTTAAACAGCTACGAGTAAAGATTTTCGATGAATTATCGCAAATCGTAGACCCGGAAATTAATACAACAATTACAGAACTTGAATTAATTGATGAAGTAGATATCGATGATTCAAATGTCAAAGTTGATTTGCATCTGACAAGCCCATTTTGTCCAGCAGTTTTTGGATTCAAAATTGCACAAGATATTCATGATAATTTGTTGAGTATACAAGGAATTGATGATGTAAAAGTTAACGTCTCAAATCACTTTATGGCAGAACAGATCAATAACCAAGTAAATAATAGTCCAAACCCTCACAAAAAGGATTAATCCCGAATTCCTAAAAGATATCCTCTCAAAAGCTGAATTCCCATTGCAGGATCAACTCCTTTTGGACAAACTTGACTACAAGAACCAGCAAAGTGACATCTCCAGATTCCATGTGACTCATCAATAACTTTGAGTCGTTTGTTTTTGCCTTTATCTCTAGAATCAGCTATGTATCTGTAAGCTTGTGCCAATGCTTGAGGACCAACAAATGTCTTGTCCATTGCCATTGTAGGACATGCAGAATTACATAATCCACATTTGATACAACTTGAAAACTGAATGTATTTATCAACATTTTCAGGGCTTTGCAAGAATTCTCTTATACCACTTTCAGCATCAATTTCAGAATCTTCTCTTATGACATATGGCATGACCTTTTTGTGATTACTAATCATTCTATCCATGTTAACAGCCAAATCTCGAACAACAGGATAGTTATCCATAGGTTCTACAGTTATGGTATCAGAGTTTAGTTCTGAGATTTTGGTAAAACATGCCAAACCAGGTTTACCATTAATTTTCATTCCACATGAACCACATGAGGCTTGTCTGCAAGAATAACGAATGCCTACAGAATGATCTAAATGTGATTTTACATCAAGTAAAGCATCCAAGACAGTTGTCCATTTTTCAATAGGAACAACAAAGTCATCAAATTGTTGATCAGAATTTACGTTTGGGTTACTGCGTTTAATTTTTAGTTTAACGGATTTTGTAGAAGATACAACTGTTTGTGAGCGTTCCTCTGAGAGTTTAGGATGAAGTGTTGCCATTATACCATCCCCATGCTTGTCATAATAATAGTTCTTGAACCGTATGCAATTAGTGCAGCCATTCCTATAAGACAACCAATTGTTACAGCTTTTTCATATGTGGGACCTTGATTCATTTCTAAGAGAATAACTCTCAAGCCATTAAATCCGTGAACAGAAATTAAGATTAGTAGTAATTCAAGTAATACAGCATAACCTATGTTTTCATAATTTGCAATTACATTTTCGTATTGCAGTGATTCATGAAAGTCTTGAGTTAATCTCATTAAGATATGTACAACTGTTAAGAACAGAGCACCTATGGCAGTACCATAGTGAATTTTCATTATTATGCTTTCTCGTAATACCATCATGCAAACATCACCGCCATTCCGTACCACATTGCAAGAGCTGCCATACCTAATGTTGCATAGATACATGCTTTTCCTTTCATGTTAATTGATTGAGGTTTGTATGGGTAGTCAGGCCTTTCAGTTTTTCCTATACCATAACCCATTTGTGCAATCATTAATCGTATACCATTTCCTGTGTGAAAAACACACATTCCAATTACTAATGCTAAAAACAAGTGACCTTCAGTTGTCTGAGTCATTTCAAGTGATTTGTCCCAGACGGCTTTACCATCTAAGATATGACTTGTTTCATAAATATGACCAATGAAATATGCTAATAATCCAAGACCTGTCAAACGCATCAAAAGCCAGGCTAGTCTTTCAATTCCGAATTTTCCAATCTTTCCAGGATTTAGCCATCCTTTCAGTCCTTCTCTTGCACCAGTTTCTCTTTCCATTAGTATTTTCTCTCCACAGGTTTGTATTTAGTTATAGTAACTGGATGCTTCTTCATAATTGGTTCGTTTGGATCATAATATGCAAGTGTGTGGTGAAGGAAATTTGCGTCATCACGGGTTGGGAAGTCAGTTCTTGCATGACCGCCACGAGACTCTTTTCTATTCAAGGCGCCCAAAAGTACGACTTCGGCTACACGGAACATGGAATCTAACTCCATAACGTTTTGGAAATTGGTATTGTATTCTTTGGCCGAATCATCGACATGCTTCCAAGTCTTTTGTTTTAGTTCACGGACCTTTTTTAGACCTTCAGCCAAATCATTGTGATTTCTGTAAACATAGGCTTTGGCATTTAGAGTTTCTGCTACTTCCTGTTTAACTTCATATGGATTAACATCACCACGGCCACGGAATATACCATCAAAGATTCTTGTCTCTTCAGCAGCGACTAGATGAGTTGGGAATTGTGCAGAGGTATGTTCATTTTCAATATAATCAACTGCAAGTGAACCAGTAATTTTTCCCCAAACAATACATTCAGAAGTAGAGTTTGCGCCAAGACGATTTGCTCCATGCACACTGTTACATGCAGCTTCTCCTGCAGCCCAAACTCCTTGAAGTTCAGCTGCACCGTCAACGTTTGTATGTATTCCACCCATCATGTAATGACAAACAGGTCTAATGTCAATTGGTTCGTCAGCAGGATCAATTCCTGAAAATTTAATTGAAATTTCTCGAATACCACCAAGTTTAGCTTTGATTGTTTCATCACCTAAATGTCTCAAATCTAATTTCATACAGTCTTCTCCAGTTTCATGTTTGAATCCACGACCTTCATTAATTTCAGTAATTATTGAACGAGAGACAATATCACGTGGTGCTAATTCCATTTTTCCTGCAGCATAATTTTTCATGAAACGATCACCATCTTTGTTTATCAAGTAACCACCTTCACCTCGAGCACCTTCTGTAATTAAAATTCCAGATGGTAAAATTCCGGTAGGATGGAATTGAACAAACTCCATGTCTTTTAGTGCCATTCCTGCACGATATGCCATGTCTAAACCGTCAGGAGTAGAAGATAATGCATATGTAGAATAACTAAAAATTCTTCCTGCACCACCAGTTGCAATGATTAATGCTTTACCTTTGATTGTATAAAATGTACCAGAAGAAGTTTCAATTGCAGTGATTCCACAAAATTGTTTTCCATCATGAATGATAGATGTTATGTACCATTCATTTAGAAATTCAATATTATCAAATTTTTGACAAGTGTCGTATAGAGTCTGCATTTCAAAGAATCCAACTTTGTCAATTGCATAAGTTGCACGTGGAAAACTATATCCACCAAAATTTCGTTGATCAATTTTTCCATTTTCTTGTCTAGACCAAGGCATTCCCCAATGTTCCAATTGGAAAATTTCATTTGGCATCATTTGACATAATCTTTCTGCAGTATCTTGATCAGCTAAAAAGTCACTTCCTTTTACGGTGTCATAAATATGAGATTCAATTGTATCACCTTTGTCTTCTTGAATTACTGCTGCAGTACCTCCTTCTGCAGATACAGAATGAGAACGCATTACCTGTGTTTTTGCAATTACACCAATCTTGATTTTTTGATTTTTCTTTGCAGCTTCAATAGCAGCACGTAATCCTGCCAAACCAGAACCTGCAATAATTAGATCAAATTCAATAGAATCCGTCATTAATGAATAAAATCAGAATAGGTTACTTATGTATTATAACAAAATGGAATCGATCGAATCATTAATATATATCGCTAGCGATATCGCTAGTGATGTTTGAGAAATGGGCTCAGAGAGTTGGAAGTGCAGTTCCTAGAGGATTTTCTAGATATTACATTTTACAACAATTGGAAAAAATGCCTCATACAGGAAAAGAGATTATTGATTCAGCCATAGAGGAAAGTGCGGGAGAATGGAAACCATCACCAGGACTGATTTATCCATTACTTGGTAGACTACTAGATGAAGGATTGATCGAAGAGAGTGAAAATGGAAAATATCAGATTACTGAAAAAGGACAGACAACATTAGAAGATTTAGAGTCATTCAACCAGAATAT
>LULT01000081.1_pt1 | contig 20839 bp, 34 predicted proteins | sample 728141 | NCBI WGS metagenome assembly LULT01 (sample SAMN03860282, study PRJNA289734) | marine metagenome | biome: seawater column; feature: ocean; material: water; isolation source: Red Sea water column Station 108 - depth 100m | place: Saudi Arabia: Red Sea | collected 2011-10-15 | depth 100 m | reverse complement strand
CAATATGAAGATGGTAATGGTGTTTATACAATGATTGGACAAAATGTAAAACTTGATTCCAGTGGTAACAATGATATCTTGGATACTAGTCATAGGACAGCAGGTATCACTTTTGATGGAAGGAATAATGGTGCATTAATGTTCAATACTGGTGATATTAATGCTTTTGATGAAAGAATGCGTATTGATAAAAGTGGAAACGTAGGTATAAATGAATCAGCATCTCTTATGTCAAACGGTAGGTTAACCGTAAAAATAGATGCTGATAAACATATTGGATTTAATGGAGGGCAAGGAGAAGTAGGAAGCGTACCTGCCTTAGTTGCTTACGAAGATGATGGTTCTCTAGCATCAATGGGATTTAGAGGAACTGATCTTAGGTTTGCTGCTACAACAGCAGAAAGATTTCGCATCCAATCAGATAAGGTACTGACAATGGTTGATATTAAACCCAATACAGATGGTAGTCTTGATTTAGGTGCAAGTGGTGCAAGATGGGATAATGTATTTACTAATGACCTTGATTTATCCAATGAATCAAAGAAAGATACGGGTGGTAATGAGGTAGATGGAACTTGGGGTGCATATACTATTCAAGAGGGTGAAAATGATTTGTTCCTTATAAATAGACGAAGTGGTAAGAAGTATAAGTTTAATCTTACGGAGATCAGTTAAATGTCTTTTTCTGGTCATTTAATAGGATAAATAGTCAAAAAGTAATATGTCTAGTAATCTAAAAAATCATCTTGACATTATAGAGATAGACCTATATAATGGTACGTACCATAGACTACTTTAATGATCAAGGATGAATGGGATGAGAAGTTAAAACAAAGAACTTCTCTGATTACCTCATTTAATAGGTTGGATATTTTACTCACTAGAGATGTTTATGAATTCTGTGAGTTCTTTATTGAGAAAGGATTAAAATATTCAACCGATGAAGATATAAAACAGAAATATAAAGCGTATGTTGATGAACGTCGCTTTATCAAACTACATACTGAAAATAACAATGATGCGTTATGACTACACTTGTATTTGAACAGGAATTTAACATTGCTCGTGATACTCCCTCTGATATCAATGAGCATATGGAAGTATTAAAGTCGCTGGCTGATGAAGTAGACCATGTGACTGAGATGGGAACTAGAACTGGGGTTAGTACTCGTGCATTTCTTGCATCGGATGTAACTCTTCGTGCCTATGATTTGTTCCTAGATGGTAGATGTAAGGAACTATTCCAACTTGCCAAACAAGAAGGTAAGGATGCTGAATATATAGAGGCGAATGTTCTAGATGTTGAGATTGAAGAGACTGATCTTCTCTTTATAGATACTTGGCATTGTTATGAACAGTTACGTCTTGAGTTAAGGAAACATGCTTCTAAGGTCAAGAAGTATATTGCTTTCCATGATACTCAGACATATGGAACTAGGAGTGAAGAATTTATGGGAAGACAAGGTAGTAATGGTTTATTGCCTGCTATCATTCATTTTCTTATAGAGACTCCTAATGAATGGCAGTTTAAGATTCATAGGACCAATAACAATGGTCTATCAGTTCTTGAACGGATATCTTGACACTGCAAAACTTTTTCTGTATAATACTTCTGTTAACCTTACAAGAGAAATGACTCTTACTTCAAAGTTTAAGAAAGACCTAAGCACCCTACGTGCTGCAGTAAACAAAGAAATTTATTTGGATGTAAAGAATCCAAAACTGTACAAAAAAGTTAAACGTTACTATCAAAATGAAGTAGAATTTACTGGAGAGGATCCAGAGTATGATTATAACCTTGTAGTAGAATGTCTTGCTGAAGACCTCACGGAGGTAGCATGATAAAAGAAGAACCTGATGTAGTACTTGAAAAGTTCCCTTATCGTTATATTACATGGGGAACTTTAGATAATGGGGATTTTGATTGTCGCATTCAAAAGTGGCATGAAGATAGAAATAGATATTATGACATGTATCTATGTGATAACACAGAACAAATGAATCTTGCTATTGAGGATTTTGAATATACTAAATGGTTAGACCCTGCTGGAGTTCCTTGTTATGTTGGAGATAAAAAAAGAAGTGATAGAGAAACCTTGGGGAACGTATGAGGTTCTTTTAGATGAACCTACCTATAAAGTAAAGAGACTAACTGTTAATCCATATCAACAGTTTTCTTTACAGTATCATAATCATAGAGAGGAACATTGGGCTGTTGTTGCTGGTTCTGGAACCATTCTTGTAGGAGATATGCTTGAAGAATCTTTTATCGGTTCTTTTTGGGTTATTCCTAAGAAGACTCTACACAGAGCAACCGCAGGTCCAGATGGGTTAGTTTTTATTGAGACTCAAGTTGGTGATTGTTATGAAGAAGATATAGTTAGAATAGAAGATGACTATGGAAGAGGGTGACACATTAAGAAGTGTCTTTGGTTAGTTGACCAACTCTTCCTTTTTTTGTATAATACATACTATGGTAACTTTGATAAAATGAAATTCGCACTTGCGGCATTATTAACATTGACTCCCCTTTCTGTTTCCGCTGCTGAATATCAGGAAGGGTATTCTTATTCTAAGACATGTTTTAGAGAAGAGTATAGAGAAGAATATGTACCAGGAACAGCAAATAACCCTGGTTATGTGAGGTCTTGGCAGGATACTATTGAGTATCCTTGTAGTAGAACTAGAGTAGAAAGGACACCAGAGAATACAACAAGAACTAGAACATATAATGAGTATGAAGTTGATAACAATGATTGCTCTGAAGGTTCTCTTGCTGGTGCATTATTAGGTGGTGGACTTGCTGGATTTGGTTCTCGTGGAAAGGATAGATGGTGGGCAATACCATCAGGTGCTATTGTTGGTTCAATGGTAGGATGTCAAATCGATGGAGGTTAAAAATTGACTAACAGAGAATATAAAAAAACTGCACTGGTATTAGGTGCAGGTGGTTTTATTGGTAGTAATATGGTTAAACGCCTAGTATCTGAAGGGTACTGGGTGCGTGGTGTTGATATTAAGTATCCTGAGTTTTCTCCTACACAAGCACATGAGTTTGTGTGTATGGATTTAAGAAATGTTGAAGTTGTTCATAGAGTGATTCGTTTTGGTGGATATTCAGGTAATTACTATTCACAGATTGTAGATAAATTTTTAGAACCATTTGATGAGATCTATCAGTTCGCTGCTGATATGGGTGGTGCAGGATTTATTTTTACTGGTGAGAATGATGCAGATATTATGCATAACTCTGCTCAGATTAATTTAAATCTTTTATATGAACAGTTAGAATTTAATAAACTTAAACAACAGAATAAGACTAAGATATTTTATAGTAGCTCTGCGTGTATGTATCCAGAGTATAACCAACTTGACCCTGATAATCCTGATTGCCGTGAAGAAACCGCATACCCCGCAGCACCAGACTCTGAATATGGGTGGGAGAAACTCTTCTCTGAACGTCTCTATCTTGCTTTTAACCGCAACTACAACATTCCTGTTCGCATTGCCAGATATCATAATATCTTTGGACCAGAAGGGACCTGGGAAGGTGGAAGAGAGAAGTCTCCAGCAGCAATCTGCAGAAAGATCGCTTATGTACCCGATGTCGGCGGATCGATTGAAGTCTGGGGTGATGGAGAACAAACTAGATCTTTCCTCTACATCGACGAGTGTATCGAAGCCACTCTTAGACTCATGGACTCCAACTTCATCGGACCAGTAAATATTGGTTCAGAAGAAATGGTTCGTATTAATGACCTTGTTGACATCACTGCTAAGGTAGCAGGTAAAGCAATCAAGAGGGTTCATAATATGAATAAACCACTTGGTGTTCGTGGACGTAACTCTAACAATGATTTAATCCGTAAGGAACTTGGGTGGGATTATTCTATGACACTTGAGGAGGGTATTAAAAAGACCTATGATTGGATTTGGAATCAAATAGATAAGAGTTAGAATGAAAATAACTATTCTCGGTTCTAGTGGACAGATAGGTGCTTATCTTACTGAGTACCTTCGTAATAAAAATCATGATGTTCGTGAGTTTGATGTAGTTAATGGACCTCATCAGGACATGACTGAGATACCGAACCCAGAACTTCATCGTTTAATAATGACTAGTGATTTTGTATACTTCCTTGCATTTGATGTAGGTGGTTCTCATTACCTGAAGAAGTATCAACATACATTTAAATTCATTAATAATAATGGTAGAATGATGGTTAATGTATTTGGCCTTTTGGAGAAATACAAGAAACCATTTGTCTTTGCTTCATCCCAGATGAGTAATATGAGTTACTCACCTTACGGTTCAATGAAGCGTATGGGTGAACTATATACTAAGTCTCTTGGTGGATTGATAGTAAAGTTTTGGAATGTTTATGGAATCGAAAAGGACATGGAAAAAGCCCATGTCATTACTGATTTCATTAGAAAAGGTTTTGAGACAGGTACTATTGACATGATGACTGATGGTACGGAAGAGAGGGAATTTCTATACGCTGAAGATTGTTGTGAAGCGTTGGAAACGGTCATGGAAAAATATTCTGATTTCACTAGTGACGACGAGCTTCATATTACTACTGGTGATAGTACAACTATTCTGGAGATTGCATCACAAATACAGTCCTTATTTAAAGAAAATGGTAGGAGAATTACTGTTATCCCTGATGAGTCTAAGGATGAGGTACAGAAGGACGCCAGAAATGTACCAGATCCCTACATCAAGAAGTGGTGGCAACCGAAGACGAGTGTACCAGATGGTATCGCAAAAGTATTTGAGGTAATGAAACATGATTGGGTTTGATTCTATAGGTAAAATGGGTCGTCTGGGCAATCAGATGTTTCAACATGCTGCTGTAAAGGGGTTAGCGAGGAAACATGGATATGAATATTGTATTCCCCCTAGAAATCCACAAGAACAGATTGATAACTATGGTCTTCTAGATGCTTTTGAAATGTCTGGAGTTGATAAGATAGGATATTGTTGGAGTTTTGTTCCAGCACAAGAACGATTCTTTCATTTTGATGAAGAACTAATGGATATATGTCCAGATGGTGTAGATGTTGCTGGGTTTTTTCAAACAGAAAAATATTTTAAACATTGTGAAGATGAACTTCGTGAGGATTATACCTTTAAGGATAAATGGTTTGAACCTGCTGTAGATTTTATGGATCAATTTGATGGACAAGAAGTTGCTTTTCTTCATGTTCGTAGAGGAGATCCAAATCTTACAGACAAACGTGGTTTTAAATGGGCGTATGTAAATTTAGAAGATCAACATCCAACACAACCCATTGAATATTATAGAAAGGCAATAGAATATTTGCCTGATGATATGCCAATCTTGGTATTCTCTGATTCAATTGAATGGGTAAAGGAACAACTATTCTTTCAACAAGATAGATTCATGTTTTCAGAACCAGAAGATACTCATGATGATGGTGCTTTGGTTCCATATATGGATCTATGTCTAATGAGTCTATGTGATCATGCTATTATTGCTAATAGTAGTATGAGTTGGTGGGGTGCTTGGTTACAAAAGAATGAAGATAAGATAGTTATTGCTCCTAAGATGTGGTTTGGTTCTGCATATCAGTTCCATGATACTAAAGATCTTTATTGTGATGGATGGAAAGTAATATGAATCCAGAAGAAATAGAACTAAGAAATACCTCTCAACAGTTTGAGTATGAGAGAATGTCAAGAGAGATTGATGAGTGTAATGATGTAGAAACTCTTAAGGAGATGTGTAAATTTTTAGTTAAGTTGGAGATGAAAACAAGAGAAACTTATAGTATAATGTTACAAGATATGTTGGGTGAAGATATGAAGTATGTACCTGACTTAACAATGATGGGCCCAGATGATGAAACCAAATAAAGTTGCTTTAGTTTTTATTGGAACAGATAAGTATCTAAAGTTCCTTCCAAAGTGGTATGAAACTTGTGAAGATAAGTTTCTTCCAGACATTGAGAAACATTACTTCGTCTTCAGTGATGGAGAGATGATTGATATTCCTGATAATATGAGTTTCTATCCTACAGAACATAGACCTTGGCCTTTTATTACTCTATTAAGGTTTAATACTATTCTTAAAGCAGAGAAAGAATTAAAGGAATATGATTGGGTTGTTTTCTTGGATGCTGATATGGTTGTTTTGGATACTATAACTCCAGAAGAAATTTTTAGTGATAAACCTTATATTGGTGTTCATCATCCTTGTCATTATCTTGGTATGGGCCCACATGATGAACCTCCTGGTGCATTTGAAACTAATGTTAAGTCTAAGGCTTGTATTAAACCTCAAGATGATACATCAGTTTATTTTCAAGGATGTTTATGGGGTGGTAGAGTTCCAGAAGTTATTGATATGATGTTGGAACTTGCTAAGAGAACGACTATTGATCTTAATGCTGATTACATTGCAGTATGGCATGATGAATCTCAGATGAATAAGTTCTTTGCAGAACGTCGTGATGAGGTTAATGTATTACATCCTGCTTTTGCTTACCCAGAAGACTTTGCTTCTTCTTGTGACTTTGAACCTAAGATAGTTCATGTATCAAAAGACAACTCAAAGTATCACAAATAAATTAGAGACTGGTTTATCTGGATGTAGTCTTGAGTTGATTAATGATAAGGTGTTGAGAAAACGTTCACCTTCCATTGAATATGACTCAAGACTTTTGTCGCAGGCTGAGAAACAAAAGGTATTTGCAAATAGAATTTATAAGAACGTAGATGCTCCCAAGGTATATGATATCCAGAGTGACTACTTTGACATGGAATACATTCCAGGTAATACATTCTCAGAGTTTTTCTCTACAGCCTCTGTGAATGATGTTGAGTTTGTGGTTCAAACTTTATTTGATTACTTTGACTCTTTAATATCTACATCTAGAATGGTGGATGTTAAAAGTAAATTGTTAAAGAAGTTAGATAGTCTAGAAGAAAAAACTTTCCACAAGCAATATATTGGATTCTTAAGAAAATATGTAGAAACGAATAGTATGATAGTTCCTCATACTTTTTGTCATGGCGATTTAACTTTTAGTAATATTATATTTCACAAGAATAGATTATTTTTTATTGATTTTCTTGACTGTTATGTAGATACATTTCTATCCGACCTAGTGAAAGTGAAACAGGATCTTCATCATCTTTGGGGGCTACAGACGCAGAATTGCTATACACATAGAGTAGAACAAATATACAGATGGGCATGGAGTAAACTCGAAGATAGATACTCTACTTTTATGTATGAGTCTTTCGATGTTCTTGATGTAATGAATAGTTTGAGGATAGAACCATACTTGACTTCAGACTCCCAAAGAGGTATACTAGATAAGATGGTAAAATCGACTAAGATATATGCGAACTTTATTAGTTCCAATGGCGGGACGTTCAAAACGGTTTCCTAATCTAAGACCAAAGTGGCAACTTACTCATCCAATGACGAATCGCTTCATGGTTACGGAAGCTATTCTAGGATTGAACTTAGACTTTTTTGATAACATATATTTTATTTGTCTTCAGGAACATGAGGACAAGTATAATTTTGTGAAAGGTTTTGTTGCTGAACTGGATGAACTTGGATTAAGAAGTAAATCAAATATAGTTTTATTGCCAGAACAAACTAGTTCTCAATCAGAAACTGTTTATATATTTTTGAAGGGGTATGAGTTAGAAGGATTTGTTTTTATAAAAGACTCTGATGGTTTCTATCGGTGTGATGTAGAGGAAAGAAATCAAGTGATATGGATAACATTAACGCTAAGGCTAAGAGTTATGTTGAACTTGATATTAATAATGTCCTAACAAATATTGTAGAGAAGAAAGTTATTAGTTCTACATTCTCTAGTGGTGGATATGGATTTGCTGATGCTAAAGAGTTTTGTAGTACCTATGAGAAACTACAAGACATGGAAGGTGAATGTTATATTAGTCATGTAGTCTTTGAGATGATGTTGAATGGTTCTACATTTTATGGGACAAAAACATCTGACTTTAAGGATTGGGGAACCCTTGATGCTTGGAACAAATATAAGTCTCAATATAAATGTCTCTTTGTAGATATCGATGGAACTTTAGTTACTAATTCATCTATCCATTTCCCTCCTTATGTTGGGTCTGGTGAACCATTGGAAGATAATATAGATTATCTAGCAGACCTTCATGAAAGAGGGAAGGTAAAAATTATTTTAACAACCAGTAGACCAGAGAGACTTAGAAAAATAACCTTAATGGAGTTGCAAACAAAAGGTATTCCATATGATGAACTTATAATGGGACTGCCTCATTGTCAGAGAGTTCTTATCAATGATTTTGCTAAGAGTAATCCATACCCCTCTGCTACGGCTATAAATATGCCTAGGAACCAAGACATTTTGAAGGAATTTTTGTCATGAAAATATTAATTACTGGTGCTGCAGGCCAGATTGGATCAGGTTTATCTAGACTTCTTATTGAAAAGGGTCATGAGTTGACTCTTGTTGATAACCTTCGTAATGGTTATCTGGAGAATTTAAAAGACGACGCTGATGAAGTCATCGCCCCCTTTTACCAAGTTGATATCGCAACTGAGGACTTATTTAAGTACTGCGATGGGGAGTATGACGTTATCATACATCTTGCTGCTATTACTTCTCTGCCTGATTGTGAGAGCAATCCCTTGGAGACAATCCGCATTAATGTTTCGGGAACTGCAAATGTTCTAGAGTTTGCTAGAAAGAATAGTGTTCCTCATGTAGTCTTTGCTAGTACTAGTGCAGTATATGAAAATAATGATGTTGAAGTATTCACAGAAGACCTAGATGTAAACCCAAGACTTTATTATTCATTGTCTAAAAAGATGGCTGAAGAACTGGTTCACTCTTACAGAGAGAACTATGGTTTGAATGTAACTATCTTAAGGTTCTTTAATGTATTTGGACCTGATGGTGATCAGACAAGACCTAACCCACCACTATTAAACTTTGTTTATAGGGAGTTGAATAAAGGTAAGGCACCTGTTCTAAGTGGTGATGGAGAACAAGTTAGAGACTTTATCTGGGTAGAAGATATTGTTTCTATGTTGGAACTTTGTATGAGGAAACAACCTAATGATGTCTTTAATGTATGTACAGGAGTTGCTGTAAGTGTTAATCAGATATCTAAGTGGGTTGCTGAAGCAATGGGTAAGGAAGAACTTGGTCTAGATCATAAACCAGCACAAGAACTTTGGAGTCGATATCCAGAGATGTTTGAAGGTGACTATCCTTTAAGTAAAGAACTTGTAGCAAAAGAAACGACAAGGTATTCAAAGGGTTCTTATCAGAAAGCAAAAGATCTTCTTGGTTGGGAACCTAATACAGACATTGAATCATTAGTTAAGAAAGTTACCTCACAAATAGAATGAAAATAGCTTTATTATTATCAGGTCAACCTCGTTTTGTTGAAGAGGTTGCTCCCTATATCCTTAAGAATGTATGTGAAGGATATGATGTAGATACATTTTGTCATTTCTGGTTTGATGATGACTTGCAAACTAAACCATATAAGTTTGGTGAATGTAATAAAGGGGAGTGGCATAAACAACGTATTCCTTCAAATGCATTAGACAAAGCTAATGAGATATACAAACCAGTTGATCTTACTGCAGAGACAAGTAAGTCATTCACAGATTCTGCTGTTCCTTTTGAGGAGTCTTTAAACAGATATTGGTATGGTGCAAAGGAAGATCCAGATCCAGAAAAGTTTAGGTGGACTAATATTAATAACTGTCTTTCATACTTTTATAGTTTGAATGAAGTTAATAAAGCAAAGAAGGTATATGAATATGCAAATGACTTTAAGTATGATTGGGTTGTTAGATGTAGAACTGATAGTGTAATACATACTAAGATTCCTTTTGAACAATTAGATCCATCAGTTATTAATTTCTCTAACCTTCAAGGTCAACCTGATGGTATGATAAATGATTGGTTTGATTTTGCTGGTTCAAAAGAGATGGATGCTTTTATGAGTGTCTTCCCAGTATGGCAACTAATATTAGAGAAATGTCTGAGAGAAAACAATGGTGCATATTGTCATGAACTTATGCACCGTAAGATGGTAGACAGTTTTGGTATTGGTATACAAGGACATCCTATTCAAATTACATTGCCTAGATTCTAATGAAAATTGCTTTATGTTTTGCTGGTCAACCAAGGTTTATTGACCGAATGAATTTTGATAATCTCATACAGGATCATGAAGTTGTTACTTATGCTCACTTCTGGTGGGATGAAAGTTATCGTGGAGATATATTTGCTTGGAATAGTGATTTAAAATATCCAGATGATTATGATCCTATTGCTGACTTTGAAGAGAGGATGAAACCAAAGGATTTAAAATGGGAAGAGTATCCTAAGTTTGATCTCTCTGGTTTTAAGATGGTTAGTCAGATGGAGTTTCCTTTGACTGATGAGGTAGTAAGACAATCTGTGTATAGACAGAAGTGTCAGTGGACATCAGTTAAGAATGCTGTCAATATGGTTGATGAGGATTTTGATCTTGTTATTAGAATGAGAACTGATGTAGAGTTTCCTGATAGAGTTCCTTTAGAAGAGTGTGAAGGTGATGGTTTGTTTATGATGAATGGTGCTTATCAAGCAGGTGCAGGTAGAGAATATTGTGATTGGTTCTATTGTGGTCCTGAGAACAGAGTACAACAATTTGATCCATTAAAAGTTTATGATGAGTTTTATAAGAATGGTATTAGACATATGCATGAACTTGTAATAGAGACACTTCGTACTTTACAAATCCCACATCAAGTGTTAGACTTGAAGGCATGGATGACTGATAGGAGTAAGGTGAAGTGAAAGTAGTTATCTGGGGTTATCCACTTAACAGTCATACCCATTCATATATTCATAGTTCTTTCTATAAAGCTTTTAAGTTTTTGGGACATGATGTCTACTGGTTTCATGATGATGAATATCCAGAAGACTTTGATTATGATAACTGCATCTTCTTAACTGAAGGTTTCGCTGATAAGAATATTCCTCTTAAAGACACAAGCATATATTATGTACATGTTTGTGTTAACCCTCAGAAGTATCTTGGTAAAGTTAAGAGACTTATTGATGTTCGGTACTTGCAAGAGAGTATGGACAATGATAACTATGACTTTGTTTTAGATAGAGATAACTGTACTGAACTGGATACTGGTGTTCTATATGATGACAAGTATGCTAACTCAGATTATGAAGTAATCTATTGTGGGTGGGGAACAGACTTGTTACCTCATGAAATAGATTTCAATTGGGTTGACTATCCTAGAGAAGATAGGTATTATTTTATTGGTAGTACTTCAGGTGAAGGTAGATTTGCTAATGCTCATCTTATTAATGAGTTTGCTGGATACTGTCAGGATGCAGGTATTAAGTTTTCCTATGTAAATCCTTGGACAAATCCTGTGACTGATGAGGAGAATCGTTGGTTAGTTCAAAGGAGTTTTATGTCACCTGATTTCAGGAATGAAACTCACAAGAAGTGGGGTTATCTAGCCTGTCGTCTTGTTAAGAGTATTAGTTATGGTCATGTTGGAATCACAAACTCACCGATCAATGCTAAGTTCATAGATGATACTGTCATTTGTAAACCAACTGTCCGTGAGATGTTTGATGAAGGTATGAAGTATAAAGATGATAAAGATCTAATAAGACATCAGATGGAAATTGTAAAATATAAACATACATATGTTAACCGTATTAATGGTATGCTAAAAGTATTATGACGTTAGGAGTATTTCATCAGGTTCATCATAACCTGAAAGCAACAGAGGAGGCTATTAAAAGTTTCCGTCAATTTCATCCGAAGAATCCTTACGTATTAATACGTGATGGTGATAATGGAGAGGACTTTTCTGGTATTGCTAAAGAATATGATTGTCTTTATCTTACTGAAGAGAAGAACCTTGGATATAGAGATCATACTCATGCGTCTGGTATCTATGGTATGACAAAGGATGAGGTTCTGATATGGTTAGAACGTTTTAGAATGGCATGTACTCTTTGTAATACAGATCATATTATTATGATGGAAGATGATGTTCATATTAGAGGAGAGATTGTTGTACCAGATGATTGGGAGTTTGCTGGTCAAGCAAAACCAGGTAACTTGTTACAAGAACCTTTCATGGAGTACTTGACAGAGAAATATGGTGTAAAATGGAATGTCAATTACTATGGAACAGGTGGAGGAAGTATATTTAATGCTAAGACTTTCTTAGAAAATTACGAGAGAGTTATTCCTATCTTTGAAGAGGAGTTTGATTTAATTAAAAGAGATTTGTGTGGTAATCTGGGGTGGGTAGATGTATGGATGCCTATGTATTTCTTCCTTTGTGGAAAGGAGTATAGACATAATAGTCTTCTTACAGAAACTACTTCAAATCCTATCTGGAATATTTCTAAAGAACCTATCGTCCACCAATACAAGGTGCATTACTGATGTCTAATAAAATTACTTTTGGTTATATTGTTGGTGGTGAAGATAAACACTACAATAACTTGTTACGTTCTTTAATGTCATTAGAACGTATTGAACAACCTCATGATATTGTTATCCTTGATGCTGATAGTCGTTTAGATGTTGATGAGGATAGGCCAAACATTCGTGTTATTCCTTTTCCTGTAGATGAGGAGAAGGGTGAAGGGTGGTTTAAACCACATTACTGGCAGATGAGGTATCATCTAAACAAGTATGTTGAAACAGATCATTGTTTTTATATGGATACTGATACGGTTATTGTTAATGACCGTGTTGATGAACTCATTGAGGAAGCAGAAGATGACTTTCTTATTTGTCGTCATTGGTGGGTTCCAACATTAAAAGATTACCTAGAAAGAGTTAAGGTTAATTTTGGTTTGGTATCACATCTTATTGACGTAGATGATGTAGAGATTCCTTACTTTGCTTCTGGACTTTTCTTATTCCAAAAAGAAAAACATGATTACATATTTGACACCTATCATAAGAAATTTGCTAGTGTATTTGATACTATGCCTAACAATGCTCAGGGTATTACAGATGAATTACTTTTATGTTTAACTCTTAATGAGACTGGTGGGTATACAACAACTAATGGTTCTATGAACCATAGTTCAGAACAGGAACAGATGCCTTTGAAATTTAATGCTGATACATTCTGGGGTAAGAATCCTCAAGATGATATTTACAAAAAGGTATTTGCATTCCATAATGATCTTATAGAGTTTCCAACTCTGAGTTATTTTAGAACTAACTTTGATGATGAAAACTTTATTAAGAACTTTAAAGAAGTTTGCTACGTTGATGAGGAAGAATGAAAGTTGCTTTAGTCGGTCCAGGTATTATTGAGATACCACCAAAGGGTTGGGGTGCTGTAGAGTCTCTTATATGGGACTATGCAACTGAACTAGGTGAACTCGGACATGAAGGTAGTATTATTAATACTCCTGATAGAGATCAAATAATCAGAGAACTAACTGCTGAACCTTTTGATTACATTCATGTCCATTATGATGTCTTCTATGACATGATGGATCTTATTCATGAGAAATGTCCCAATGCAAAGTTGGCCATTAGTTCTCACTATCCATACATTGATCAGGCAGATAGACATCCTCATGATGGTTACGATAAGATATATAAGTGGTTGATTAATAATGATAAGTATTATAACTTTTGTATTTCTTATAAGGACTATGAAACTTATAAGAGAGACGGTGCTCCTTTAGATAAACTTTTAGTATGTCCTAATGGTGCCCAACATAGAGACTATAACTTCCAAGAGAAACCAGATAAACCAGACTGGACTTTATATCTTGCAAAGATAGAACCAAGAAAGAGACAACATGTTTATCAAGGAATATATGGTATTGAGTTTGTTGGACATTATACTGACACAACAAGTTTTAATCCTAAGTTAAAAGATTATCTTGGTGAGTGGGATCACAAATATAAGTTGCAACACGTTACTGATTATGGTAACATGTTGTTGTTATCTGATGGTGAGAATGGAACACCTCTTGTTATTAAAGAAGCTTTGATTGCAGGACTGGGTGTAGTAATATCTAAATATGCTGCACATGATTTAGATAAGTCTTTACCATTTGTGACTGTTGTTCCAGATGATAAATGGAATGACATTGAATATGTTTCTAAAGAACTCAAAAGAAATAGAGAGATCTCTGTTACCATGAGGAAAGATATTCGTCAGTATGGTGTAGATAATTTCTCTTGGCAGGTACTAGTCAAGAAGTATGTTGAAAACATTGAAGGTATGCAATGAGAATTTCTATTGTCGGGCCAGGTCTAATGCCTATACCACCCAAGGGTTGGGGTGCTGTAGAGTCTCTCATATGGGATATGGCGAATGCTTTGAAGGGGTTAGGACACTCTGTTCAAATCATTAATACTACGGATGGGAATAAAGTTCTTGCTGCTATTGAAGAACATAACCCAGACTTTGTTCATATTAACTATGACGACTTTATAGTATTGTATCCTCATATTAATAGACCAAAGGCAATGACATCACACTTTGGTTATCTGGAACGTCCAGATATGATGAGTAGTTATGTGAATATATTCAATAAGTTTCAGGAGATGAAACCAAATGTGTTTTGTCTTTCAGAAGGAATAAAAAATATCTATAAAGTCTTTAGTGACTTTCCTGAAAATAAATTATTTGTTACGCCTAATGGTGTTAACATAGATGCATTTACTTTTACAGATAAACCTAAGTTTCCAGATAGGAGTATGTATCTGGCAAAGGTAGACTATCGTAAGAGACAACATTTATTCCAGAACATTAAGAGTCTATGGTTTGCTGGTAATATTGTTGATGAAAGATATGATACTAACAATAACTATCTTGGTGAATGGAGTAAGGAAACTCTTTATAAGGAGTTGACTGACTATGGTAACCTTGTATTATTATCAGATGGTGAAGCACATTCCTTAGTTGTTATGGAAGCCTTTGCTGCTGGACTTGGTGTAGTAATCAGTCAGTATGCAACTGCAAACCTTGATTTAGATAAGGAGTTTATTACAGTTATACCTGAGAAGAAGATCAAAGATATAGAGTATGTAGAACAACAGATAATAAAGAACAGAGAGTATTCTGTTGCACATAGGGATGAAATACTTGAGTATGCGAAAACATTTGAATGGAAAACTGTTTTAGCTAAACATTATATTCCTGCAATAGAAAGACTTATTGTTCAGTTACCAGAGAAACCAGAACCAGAACCTATAGTTCCTTCTTATTCTTTAGATAAGAATAAGGCTGTATATAAGTTAAAGGGTTTTGGTCCTTTATATTATATTAACCTTGATGGACAACCAGAAAGGGATGTTGAGATGCAGTCTATGTGTAAGTACTGGGAGTTAGAACCTACTCGTATCTCTGCATTTGATGGAAGAGAAGATAAGTTAGAACATATTCTTGAAGGTGAATATCCTGAAGGTATTACTTCTGGTGAGGTTGGATGTGTTACATCTCATCTTAAGGCAATTAAACATTGGTATGAAACATCAGATAGTCCTTATGGTATTTTTGCAGAAGATGATGTAAGTTTTGATACTGCTAGGTTCTGGAAGTTTGATTGGAATGAGTTTATGTCAAATGTTCCATATGATTGGGACTGTATTCAATTGGCTATTATTAATCCTGGCGTAGTGTATGCTCATATGCACGCTCGTTGGGTGAATGATTTTTCTACTGCATGTTTTATGGTTACTAGACATCATGCTAAGAAACTCATAGAACATCATTGTGTTGGTGATAAGTTTCGTTTGGATCAAGGAGTTAAACCTAGACCTGTTGCTGATGATCTTATATACAATTGTGGTAGGACATATGCTATTCCTTTGTTCCATTATAAGATTGAGTTGGGTTCTTCTATTCATCCAGATCATTTAGAAGTTTTCCATAAGGGAAGTCATCAAGGTATCCTTAATCATTGGAGAGAATCACTTGCCCAGATGGAAGATCAGACTATATTATTCAATTATGATCCTTATATGGGACGTATTCCACCTGAGTGTGAAGGTAAATAAATATAACGTAACTCTAAAGAGAGTCTAAAGATTATAGATATTCATAAGGAACTATGTTATAGTTTCAAAACATTACAAAACCCTTCAGAACTATGATCAACCTGGACGAACGATACCAATCTTACTTAACGGGACATAAAAAAATGAGGATTGATGGAGTAGATGAAAAGGTAAAGGGATATGGATGGGAATGTGATGGTAATGAGATTAAAGGATACTATGTCACAACAGAAAACTATAAGTTATCTTATAATTTAAACGAACAATTTATTCATATGGTGCCATTGAGAGAACTGTCACAACCAGTATTGACAAGATAAGAAAGTCAAGATATAGTTAGAACCGTCACATCACAGAGTGTGACAGTTGTATAAATAACTTAACATAACAATGGGCCCGAAAGATCGTACCCCTGCGTAGAATGTAAAAAGACTTCCATGTCGAGGAGGTCTAACATCCGCAGGGTTTTTTCTTGCGAGATACTTTTAAAAACAATCATGTCTATTAAATCAACAATCGCAGCTCTTGCTGCAAGCCCATTTCTACTCGCTGGAGCCGCTTTTGCTGGTCCTTATGTGAACGTAGAAACTAATATCGGTTATCCTGATGGGGATTATTCTGGAGCAACTACAGATCTCCACATTGGTTATGAAGGTTCTGTTAGTGAGAACGTTGACTACTATGCCCAGATCGGTCCAGCTTTCACAGCTGTTGACGGAACTGATGGTTCTGAGACTGAGTTCTCTGGTAAAGTTGGCGCTAACGTTGGCGTAACTGAGGACATCGGAGTATATGGCGAACTCGCTGGTATCACTGCCGAAGCTTCTAATGGCGACGACGAAATCGACTGGAGTGCCAAGCTTGGTGCTAAGTGGACTTTCTGATACAGAAAGTGATATAATTATAAGGGTCCCACTATGGGGCCCTTTTTTCATGGGAAGTTATATGAAGTTCGAAGATTACTACAAGGAATTTTGTGAAGTCCTTGGACATCCTTTATGGATGTTGCCAATGATGTGTATTGGTTTCTTTTTAATGATAGAAACATTACATTGGAATGAACATAAGAATGTTATGGATGGAGAGGTACATGGATACTGTGGTCAACAGGAGTGGGTTAAAGACTTACAAAGGTTTAAAGATAATAATATGTATTGAATGTCAGGGGATAGGTACAAATACTTGACTAAGACTTAACGTTTACTATATAATTACGTTACGTTACTTAACATAACTTAAATGACTGTTACAACGGAAGACGGCGGACGCCAAAACATGTACGCCAAAGAACCCAGAATAGAAGTACTTGAACAAGAGTATGCACCTGCAGCTGAAATGGCTAATGGTCGTTGGGCAATGATCGGTTTTATAGCCGCTATCGGTGCTTATGCCTCTACTGGGCAAATCATCCCTGGCATCTTTTAAGATACAGGTCTCTTTTAAATTTCTATCCCTTAATCTAAGAAACTAAAATGACTAAAGAAGCAGAACTTACAAACGGCCGTCTGGCAATGATTGGTTTTGATATACTAATCATTAACTATATTATGACTGGTAATATTATTCCAGGTATATTCTAATGAGTACCTTATCGTTTAAAAGGAGAGGTATTAATCCTCAACTCTTATTAACTGTAAGGTTTGTATATCTTGCATGGTTCTTACAGGTATTGGCTGTGGAGTTTCACAACCAGTATCTGCATAACCCTGCAGTACATATATTCTTTCAGTCTAGGGGTATATTCCTATTCTGAAAACTTTACATTTCTAAATAATTACTCGTAACTTTATCTTCATTTCCAGACAAATGGGCGAACTTCAAGCCGCAACAGAATCAGCATCACCTTTATTAGCAATCCTTTGGGTATTTTATCCCATGGCAGTTGTTGTATTGATTGAATTAATACTTCGTGCTATTAGTAATGACGATGATGATGATACTAATGGCGGAAAGGGTATACGAGTTAGACAACAGGAAATGGTTCCAGTTACTGTTCCTTCTGGCGCATGATTGATTGGAATCACTATTATTGGAGATGGGCTGAACGTTGGAATGGACGTTTAGCCATGGTTGGTGTAGTTAGTTTAATAGTAATAAAATGTATCAAATTATTTTTCTATCATCCGTAGCAGCATACGTTTACTTCAATGGAGCTCAATACGCTTTTCAGTAGTGCTTGGTATCCCTTGTACGAATTTGCCTTCTTCTGTGGAGTAGGTTTTACCGCAGGATCTTTAGGGTTATTATGACAGAAACACAAATAAATTTAAGACAACAAGCAGTTCAAATTTTATACAAGAATTTTGGTAATCACGATTCGATTTATGAATGTGCTGATGAATGGGCTAGTAAACAAGTTACAACTGCTGGGTTAATTTCATACTATAAGGCTTACTGGAGTTCTAAATAGTCTTGCCTTGATTCCAGTATGATGCCTGAAGACATTAAAAAAGAAGAAGAAGTTAAGGATGAGGATGAAAAAAAGGACGATAAAAAGAAAGGTCCTCTTGGTAAACTGAAGGATAATTTACTTCCTGATCAAGAAGAACAAGCTGCTATCATTAGTACATTTGTGCGTATGGGAGTCCTTGTGTGGTCGGGCGGAATTTTGACTTTAAATTACGTAGCTATCCCTGGTGTTCCCCAACAGAAAATTGATCCGACATTTATAGCATCAGTTTTTACTGGCGTTTTGGCCAGCTTTGGCATTCAGACAGCATCTAAGAAAGGTGATGGTACAATGAAGATGAATGGTAATGGTGCTGGTGGTCAAATAACCAAGAAGGAAATGGAAACATTATTAGCTAAGTCTAGTAATGGTCCTGTTCAAACTATTAGAATTGAACAAGCTCCTCTTAAGATAACAACAGATACTAAACCACAAGAACCTTATAAAATGTAATCCATGTATACTGTATACGAGGAACAGATTGAAAAACTAGAGGAAGAGAATGAAGAACTTAGAAAAGAAGTTCTCTTCCTCAAGAAACAACTTGAATACAAATCTTTAGGTCTACCTAAAATGTTCTTGAGTCCACATAAAGATAGTTAATATTACCTATAAGGAAACTAAATATTTGCATCATTTAAGCGAGCCCACGGCTATAAATCGTGTCTCATTACACCGTCCAATATCAGGACTCTACAAGGCATCATCAGAGCATATGTGAATATGCCGAGGATGCCTTTTCTGCTAGAAATCAAGCAGTTCAAGATGTACCATATTTACATTCTCATCCAAATGCGATAGACTGTATAACAGCAGAAGGATCGTTATTCAGTTCAGTATTATGAAAACATTCATACAGACTTTATGGGTGATGCTGATAGCATCGCTCGTTCTTTTCATGCCAAGATTTGCATATGCTGCGGAAGTACAAATGGGTTCTGAAGGGAACCTTGTTTTTAGTCCCAGTGAAGTTAGTATTAACGTGGGTGATTCTGTCACATTTACCAACGGGGATCTTCCACCTCATAACATGGTAGTATCAGATCATCCAGAACTTTCACATCCAGACCTTGCATTTGTAGGTGGAGAAAGTTTTACTGTAACCTTCGATGAACCAGGAGATTATGAGTTCCAGTGTGAACCACATGCTGGTGCTGGTATGAAGGGTGTTATCCATGTCCAATAACGAACAGTACCATGCTGTTTGTAACGAATGTGGTGGAAAGGGTTGTGATGTTTGTCATAGTGGTTGGCAATGTACTATGGATGACATAGGAAAATGCAACAAATGTGACATGGGATGGGAATTAGGTAAGAAGGAGGAATTCTAATGCAAGAAGTAGTACAAAGTGTTAACATCATGATAGGTATCTTGATTGGTGGTGTATCATGGAGTATATACTATATAATGAGACTAGCCTATCTCGAAATGAATGAAGATAAAACGTAAAACTTACATTGATGAACATGGATGGACTCAGTATGAACCTATGAGTGATAGAGAATGTATTCGTCAAGCTTTACATAACAGTATTGATCTCTGTGGTCTTGATAAAGATCAGGTTCAAAGATTATATGTGAAGTATGGAGGTAAAAAAGTATTATGAATTATAAGGATGCAGGTGTTGACATTGAAGCTGGAAGGTCATTTGTAGAAAAGATAAAAAAGAAAGCACCTACTATTGGTGGTTTCAATGGTATGGTTGTAGTACCTAGTGGGTATGAGAAAGCTGTATTAGTTTCTGCTACTGATGGAGTAGGAACAAAGTTAAATGTTGCATCGGTTGGTAACTATCATAAGGGTGTTGGTATAGACCTTGTTGCCATGTGTGTCAACGATGTTATTACATGCGGTGCTAAACCATTATATTTTTTAGATTATATTGCTTGTGGTAAGTTAGAAGAGGATAAGTTAGGTCAGGTAATAGAAGGTGTTATAGAGGGATGTAAAATTTGTGATATGGAACTTATTGGTGGAGAGACTGCTGAGATGCCCAGGATGTATAGTGATGGTAAATATGATCTTGCTGGATTCTGTACAGGTATTGTTGAACAGTCTGAAGTAATTGATGGTAGTCTTATTAAATCATGTGATGTTGTTATTGGTATAGAAAGTAGTGGTCTTCATAGTAATGGTTATAGTTTGATTAATAATATGTTATGGAGACATAAAATTTTTTATAAAGATATGCCTGAGTTACTTACTCCTACTCATCTTTATGCTCCATTGGTTATGGATCTTATAGAAGAGTTTCCTATCCTCGGTATGTCACACATAACTGGTGGTGGAATACCTGAGAACTTACCTAGATGTT
>LULT01000044.1_pt1 | contig 20859 bp, 21 predicted proteins | sample 728141 | NCBI WGS metagenome assembly LULT01 (sample SAMN03860282, study PRJNA289734) | marine metagenome | biome: seawater column; feature: ocean; material: water; isolation source: Red Sea water column Station 108 - depth 100m | place: Saudi Arabia: Red Sea | collected 2011-10-15 | depth 100 m | reverse complement strand
TTTGAAAACTCTCCCCGGGGGATTCGGTATGCCAGTTTTCAATTTTACTATTAATAATAAGGGCTTATTTAACTTGAATGATAACAGCAAACATGACCTTAGCGATTTCACAGGTAAAACGGTTCAGGTTTTGGCGGGTATAGGTAATCCAGAGAGACTCTATAAAGATATTGAAAAATACGGAATTGTTGTTTCACCTATAGAGATAGAGGATCATGGTATTGTTGATATAAATATTTATTCAGACGATGCAATGCCACTTTTTATGACCCCTAAGGATGCAGTGAAATACAATAAACCTTTTCCCAAAAACGCCTTTGTTCTTGATCCATTCATAAAAATAGGTGAAGACAATGGAGATGAGTACGCATTTTTTAGATTATTCGATGAGGATTTTTTGGGGTGAATAACTTATGAGTTTTTCAATTGTAATACCAGCTAGATATGCTTCAAAAAGGCTTCCAGGCAAAGCACTTAAAGATATTAATGGCAAACCTATGATACAGAGAGTTTATGAAGCTGCTCTGTTATTAATAGATCAACCTGAATATTCTATTGCAACCCTAGCAACAGCTTTCCTATCAAAAGATGAGGAGCAAGATAGAAATGCGGTGAAGGTATTTTTTAATACCAAAACAAAAGAAGCAATCGCCTTTAAAAGAAATCTTGAACTTATTGAAGATGATTCAATAAATTACTTAAGGCATATAGGGATATATGCCTACAAAAGATCATCACTGCAACTCTTTAGTAATCACGGCCCATCTTTAGATGAAGATAAACAGAAATTAGAGCAGTTGAGAGCTTACTCGCTGGGTTTGAAAATTATTGTTGCGGAATCTCGAACTCCACCTGGGCCAGATGTCGATACTCAGGAAGATTTGCAACTAGTCAATTCAATCTATAAGAATAAGTAAAGTATGAACGAAGAACCATTACATAAAATCTTATTTGTCTGTATGGGTAATATTTGTAGATCACCATCAGCAGAGGGGATTTTATTAAAAAAAGTCCAAGAAAAAGGTTTGGAGAATAATTTTCTAATCGACTCATGCGGAACTCATGGTTATCACGAAGGACAGGGCCCTGACCAACGATCAATAGAAGCAGCCTTGGAACGAGGAATTGATATAAGAAATCAAATATCGAGACTTGTAGTAAATTCTGATTTTGAAAACTTTGATTATATTATTTCAATGGACCATCGTAATATGGATACTCTTAAACACATTTCTGACTCAAAGTATCATCACAAACTGACTTTATTTTTAGACTATACCGATGATAGCGAATACATCGAAGTGCCAGATCCTTATTACGGTGGAGATGACGGATTTAAATTAGTCCTAGATCTTCTCGATAAAGCAGCTGACGGTCTAATACGACACTTAACTGAAGGTTCTTAAGTTAATTTATTTAGGAGGAACTATATCTTCCCAAGGCAATACTTTTGTGGTTTTTTCTTTTTTCTTAGAAACACTTTTAGGGGCAGCTTCTTTTTTGCTAGTCTTAGCAGCATCTCTTTTACTTTTTTGATCTACTTTTGTAGCTGCAGGCTTAGTTTGTTTCTCTGAAGGCTTTTTCTTAGGTGATTTATTAACAGCAGTCTTTTTTGGACTTTGTTTTTTTGTCACATCTCTTTTTTTAGTATCACCCGATGACTTGGGTTTGCTTTTAGTTGTTTTTGAAGGCTTTGTTTTACCTTTAGTAACTTTTTTCTTGTTATCAGTTTTCTTGTTTTTTCTAGGAGTAGCTTGCTTTGTATTCCTTTTCCTTGATCGATTATTATTCGATCTTTTTTGATTGCTTGGCCTTCGTTTCGGTTTAGCTTTTTTCTTTTTTGTTGGTGATTTCTTGCTAGGAGCCAACCAAAACTTAATCCGGTCTATAATATTAGGACCCTTAACTCCCTCGACATCCCAAGCTGTAATGGGTTGAAGTCCATTATTGGACTTATCATCAGAAGTAGGTTTATTATTGCTGCTATCTTTATTTTCCTGATTCTCAGCAATGTTTCTGCTACTTATCTCAGTGGTTGTTCCGTCTTCACGAACTCTTTTAATTGTGTAATTAACACTTGATGTATCCGGGTTAGCAATAAGTGAAATATCGATTTTTTCTCTTTCCTCAATATCTTTTATCCACTGCCTTTTCTCATTTAAGAGATAATTTGCAGCATCTGAGGGAATATCGGCAATTACACTTTTGGTTTTCTCTTTTCTTGCTTCTTCTCCGACCACTCTTAAGACAGATAAAGCTAATGATTCTGTGCTTCTAACTTTTCCAATTCCACTACAATTTCCGCATATTCGATAAGCGGAGTCATCAAGGGAAGGGCGTAATCTTTGGCGAGACATTTCCATAAGACCGAATCTAGATATAAAGCCGACTGAAACCCTTGCTCGATCCTGTCTGACAGCTGCTCTAAGTGTATTTTCAACAGTTTTCTGATTTTTATAATGTCTCATGTCGATGAAATCTATAACGATTAGTCCACCCATGTCTCTCAACTTACATTGCCTTGCAATTTCTTCAGCAGCTTCAATGTTTGTCTGAAGGGCAGTGGCTTCAATATCAGCCGCTTTGGTTGATTTGCCAGAATTAATATCAATCGCCACTAGAGCTTCAGTGTAATCAATAACAACTGTTCCTCCTGACGGTAAAGAGACTTCATTTGAGTAGGCAGATTCTATTTGATTCTCAATTTGGAAGCGAGTGAAGAGCGGGGTATCTTCAGTGTAGTGTTTTAGTTTTTTTAAGTTTTTAGGTGTAACCTGTTTTATGTACTTTTTAGCATCATCAAAAGTATCTTTGTCATCAATAATGATTTCACCAATATCATCTTCTAGATGATCTCTCATAGCTCGCACGATGAGATTGTTCTCTTGGAAGATTAGTGAAGACGCCTCAACTTTAACAGCTAAATTCTTTATAGCATCCCATATACCCACAAGATAATTAAGATCCCATTGCAGTTCTATGTCGGATCGACCTACACCTGCTGTTCTAATTATCATGCTACTGCCTTTAGGCACATCCAATTTTGCAAGACTACTAAGTGTTTCTTCTCTCTCTTTGCCTGTTATTTTTCTTGAGATTCCACCACCTTTAGAGCTATTAGGCATGAGCACAGCAAATCGTCCCGCAAGACTTAAATAAGTTGTTAGAGCCGCTCCTTTAGTTCCCCGTTCTTCTTTAACAACTTGAACCACAATATCCTGACCTTCTTCAAATAAGTTTTTAATGTTATGTTTTTCTCCAGGTATCGGTTCGGAAAGATAGTATTCTCTCGAAATCTCTCTATAGGGCAAAAACCCGTTTCTTTGTGATCCAAAGTCCACAAAAACTGCATCAAGACTAGGCTCAATTCTAGTTATTTTACCTTTATAGATGTTATTTTTTTTACGTGTTACAGACTCGAGCTCTATATCGAGGTCATAAAGCTTTTGTCCATCTACCATGGCGACCCTCAACTCTTCTTGTTGAGTCGCATTGATCAGTATCCTTTTCATAGTTACCTCTATATGTAGGCAACAGGATAGAAATATTTTCCTTCGATTGGTTTCTTGGTTATTACCAAGAGGTGTTTATTTTTAATCTTAATAAACTTAATGAAACTTTTTTTTCTTACCAACAAAGATATCTTCTATCAAATTGTCTTTGTTTAAAAATTCTTACCCATTTTTGGGTTGTTTAGCGGAACTATTTCCACTTTTTCTTAATTAAAAGTGATTATCTTTCTTAAATAATCAATAATCTAGGTGGGGATTATAGCAGAGTTATTTCTCTTACAACAACAAACAATTAATTATTCATTAAATATCAATAATATATGAGCTCCAAAGAAGGTAAAAATAAGTTTTTAATTGACGAAGATTCAATAGATATGAGGCTAGATAACTATCTCCTTAAACGAATAAAAGATGTTCCTAAGTCAAAGATTTATAAAATTATCAGAAAGGGGGAGGTTAGAGTTAATTCTAAGAGAATAAAGCCTTTGTATAAGTTAAAAAAGGGCGATCTGATTAGAATTCCTCCTAATTTAATTTATGATCAAGGCACTAATAAAAGTCCAATAAAGCCAAAGAATCTAGATTGGATTAAGAATATTATTCTTCATGAAGATGACGGATTCTTGGTCGTTAATAAACCCAGTAGGATGGCAGTTCATGGGGGAAGTGGGAGTAGTCAAGGTTTAATCGAACTCTTAAGATTTCAAAGAGATAATCCAAAAGAAGATTTAGAACTCGTTCATCGATTAGATAAGGAGACCAGTGGTTGTCTTTTGATCTCAAGAAAAAGATCCAAATTAAGATTGTTGCATCAATATTTCCGAGAAGGGATTGTTAATAAAACCTATCTTGGTTTATTGATGGGATCTTTTAAGGAAGAAAGTTTTATTGTTGATCAGCCATTAAAAATTCATACTAAAAATAATTTAAGAAAATCTATTCCAGATAAGGATGGAAAAAAGGCAATTACCAAATTTAGGTTACTAGAGAAGTTTGATGATTGTGCATTATTTGAAATTAAACCCATCACTGGTAAGACGCATCAAATTAGAGCACATGCGAGTTTCATCAATAAACCTCTTGCTGGAGATCAAAGATATAATCCTGAGCCGGATATATTGTCACATAGGACTGGGCTGAAAAGGTTGTTTCTACATGCAACATCAATTTCGTTTCCATCACTTGATGATGCAAAGAGCATCATGACTTTTGAGAGTGATATAGGGGATGAATTAAGCCAGGTTATTTCCAATCTAAGAGGTTAATTTTTTTAATAGCCATTGAATTGGTAGACCTATAATTGCTTCAGGGTCTTCTGTTTCTATCTCACCTACTAATTTCTGGAAAAGTTTTGATTCCATTTTGACACCAGCAGTTGTATTAAGTGTCTCCTCAGAGTCCAAGTATTCTGTAAGCATTTTATGAGAGAAATTTTTGAATACAACTCTTGTGACATCAATATGCGATTCCTCAAAACGCTTATTCTTATGGATTATTGCAATTCCTGTATAGAAAATAACCTCTCCGTTTGAGAAAGCCATGATCGTTTTGTATGCGTCCTCGTAACTTTTTGGTTTTCCTAGAATATTTCCCTTAAAAGAAGCTACTTGGTCTGATCCTATAACCAAAGCATCAGGTTCATTAACAGATATTTTTCTGGCTTTTGTAAGAGCTAGCCTCAAAGATAAATCTTTTGCCGATTCTTTTACTTTAGGTGTTTCATCAATATCTGGGCTCAGAGTTAGAAAGCTAGGGATATATTTTTTTAATAATCCAGCTCTATACACTGAACTAGAACCAAGAATTATTTGTTCATAATTACTTTTCATTAGTGATTAGCAACCTAAAGTAAATTTATTGGTAGAATATTGATGAATTATATAGTTGCTTAGATGATGTTTAAACAAATATTGAGTTACAAGGAAATACTCGATTTGTCGATAAAAAAAACAAATCTCAGTGAGACGTTTTCTGCTAAAAAGCTCTCTAGAGTTTCAGAATTGCTCAATGATTCCAGAAGCGATCAATCGAATGTTGTCGAAGTTGATTGCCTATTATTCCAAAATGAAGCTCTACTTCCAGTTGTTAAGGGTAATATAGTCCTTAATTTAGATTTGAACTGTCAACGATGCCTTGGTCAATTAAATTGGACAAATACGATTGCTCTTTATATTGAGTTTGAAGACAGCTTTTCTCAAGAGAGAAAGCATCATTCACAAATTGATAAGATAGAGATTGACGGCGAAGGAATCTCAATTGAAAAAATAATAGAAGATGAGATTCTATCAATTATGCCTATGTCAATAATGCATAAAAGTGTTGAATTATGTGAAAATAACGATACCGTAGGCATGTTTTTGACTACTTCGTCAGATAAGATAAAAGATGAAACTAAAAATACACCGTTTGCAAATTTATCTGATTTGATTAATAAGTGAGTATCAGAGACAGCTAGGGAGACTTAAATGGCAGTACAAAAGAAAAGAAAAACAAGATCAAGAAGAGATATGAGACGATCTCAGATTAAGACTAAGAAACCAGAGATTTCTAGTGATCAAAATACTGGAGAGAATCATCTCAGGCATAATATTAGTCCCCAAGGCTTCTATCGAGGCAAGCAAGTTATATTAGTAAAAGATAAAACCAGCTCAGAAGACGAAGAAGAGTAGGGTAATCCCATGAATAAATCAGTAACACTTGCTCTCGATGTGATGAGTGGGGAAAACGATCCGCATTCCTCTATAGAAGCAGCCTTAAAGCTTATTTCAGTCAACGAATCAGTTAATCTTTATTTGATCGGTAATGAAGAGAAGATTAAAAAATATCTTCCTGGGAAAATTGACGACAGGCTTAGCATTCGTCATACAGATGAAGTTATTACAATGAAAGATTCCCCAATGGATGTTTTAAGAAGAAAGAAACAATCTTCGATGCGATTAGCTGTTGAGATGGTCGCGAATAAAAAGGCCGATGCATGTATTAGTTCTGGAAACACAGGCGCTCTATTAGCAATTTCAAAATACCTTCTCAAGACTATCCCGAATATCAGTCGCCCCGCTCTTGCCAAATCGATACCCACGATAAAGAGTTTTACCTATATGTTGGATCTAGGGGCTAATTCAAATTGTACAGCTGAACAGCTTCTTGAATTTGCTAAGATGGGCTCAGTCATTGCAAGAGAAATTAAAAACATTAAAGAACCAAGGATTTGTCTTTTGAATATTGGACATGAACGGATTAAAGGGCATGAGGTAATTAAGGAAGCCGCAAACTTGTTAGAACAATCAGATTTAAATTATATCGGTTTCATTGAAGGCAACTACATTGTTGAAGATTATGCCGATGTCGTCGTTACAGATGGTTTTACAGGCAATATTTCAGTAAAGACGATGGAGGGGAGCATAAAGATGCTCAATGGCTTTATAAGCGATGCGTTTAATTCTAATCCATACAATAAGATTTCTTCATTCCTCGCTAAACCAGCCATTAATGAGTTTAAAAGCAGAATTGATCCAAGGCGATTTAATGGGGGTTTATTTCTTGGTTTAAATGGAGTAGTAGTAAAAAGCCACGGAGCTTCAGATTCATTCGGCTTTTATCACGCGTTACTTTCAGCGATTGATGAAGTGGAAAAAGATATTATTAAGAAGTTAATTTCAGGGTCTTAATGGAGGTGCTCCAGTAATGTATTCAAGGATAGAGTCTATAGGCAGTTTTTTGCCAGAAAACATCATCACCAACCAAGACCTTGAAAAACGTGTGGACACTTCAGATGAATGGATTAGAACCCGAACCGGAATCAAGCAAAGATCTATAGCTAATGAAAATCAAGCAACTTCTGATCTTGCCTTAGAAGCTTCAAGAGAGGCTATAAAAAAGGCAGGAATCAACCCTAAAGAAATCGATCTTATTATTGTTGGTACCTGCACGCCAGATGTTGCTACGCCTAATGTGGGGGTGATGATACAAAAAGAATTGGGTTTAAAAAATTGCCCGGCTTTTAGTATTGAAGCTGCATGCAGTGGTTTTATTTATGCTTTAAATATTGCTAATAAGTTTATTCTTTCAGGAGAGTCTAAATGCGCACTTGTTGTCGGTGCTGAAACACTTTCCAGAATCACTGATTGGAACGATAGAAACACTTGTGTCTTATTTGCAGATGGTGGAGGAGCAGCGATATTAAAACCTTCAGAAACACCTGGCATCATTTATTCTGATATTGGTGCAGATGGGGCTTATTCAGATTTATTGTATGTTCCTTATGGCACCTCCAGAAGACCTCCGTCAGAGAAAGATAATAATCACTTCCTTCATATGAAGGGCAATGAGGTATTTAAAGTAGCTGTTAAAAAATTAGAATCTATCGCTGTTAATGCAATCAAAAGGAATAATTTATCGGTTGAAAAAATTGATTGGTTTGTCCCTCATCAAGCAAATATAAGAATTATACAAGCAGTAGCCAAGAGGTTGAAGATGCCAATGGAAAAAGTAATTGTGACTCTAGACCAGCACGGAAACACATCAGCAGCATCAATACCATTAGCTTTAGATGTGGGTATTACTGACGGAAGAATTAAGAAGGGTGATACCATTCTTCTTCAAAGCTTTGGAGCAGGATTTACTTGGGGCACCGCTCTATTACGCTTGTAAGATTAGAGTAGTTATTTCTTGGAATCTTTCTCTGCTAATTCTTCCCAGATTTGATCTGATGACTTTTCAGTTTCCTGAACCTCTTGTTCAACCACTAACTCTTCTTCTATATCATCAATTTGATCCATGAAATGGGAGCAACCCACTAAGAATAAAGCTGAGATTAAAGCAATAAATTTTTTATTTTCATTGAGAATTTTCATTTGGTCTCCGGTAATTTTTGCTATTCAGTTATTTTCTATCAAAGATTTGAAAAGAGCAATATTTTAACTTTCTCTGAAAACAATTCTTCCTTTTGATAAATCATAAGGACTAATATCAACGATAACTTTGTCACCAGTTAGGATTCTTATGTAGTTCTTCCTCATCTTTCCAGATATGTGAGCAGTTATCATATGACCGTTTTCTAGTTCAACTCTGAAAATAGTATTAGGAAGTGTTTCTTTCACCACTCCGTTCATTTGTATTGCTTCTTCTTTAGCCATTGGTTCTAAGTTTAAACGAATATTAACTTAAATTGTCTAAGTATTTTTCTGCATCTAAGGCTGCCATGCAACCACTTCCAGCTGATGTAACTGCTTGACGATAGATAGGATCGGCCACATCACCAGCTGCAAAAACACCTTCTATACTGGTTAGTGTTGAGTATCGGTCAGAAGACTTGTCTAAGAGAATATAATTTGTTTGATCCATTTCTAGTTGTTTTGAGAAAATTTCTGTATTTGGATTGTGACCAATTGCAATAAATACACCCTTAACTTCAATAGATTTATTTTTATTATCGTTAACACTTTTTACAATAACTCCGTTAACTTCATTATCATCCCCTAAAACTTCGTCCAAAGTGTGGCTCCAGAGCAAATCGATATTTCCTTTTTCGCCTGTTTTCTCAAAAAGTTTGTCTTGCAACATTTTTTCTGCTCGTAACTCATCTCTTCGATGGATTAGTGTTACTTTGCTGGCAATATTTGAAAGATATATAGCTTCTTCAACAGCAACATTACCACCACCAACAACAACCACATCTTGATCCTTATAAAAGAAACCATCACAAGTAGCGCATGCAGACACCCCTCGTCCTTTATATTTCTCTTCACTATCAAGTCCTAAATACTTTGCTGTTGAGCCTGTTGCAATAATTAACGCATCACAAGTGTATGTCTCGCTACCTCCGAAGAGTTTGTAGGGTTTATTTGACAGATCGGATTTTTCAATATGATCATAAATTATTTCAGTCTCAAATTTTTCGGCGTGCTTCAACATTCTTTCCATCAAGGCTGGACCAAGAAGATCATCTGGATCTCCAGGCCAGTTTTCAACTTCAGTCGTTGTCATCAGCTGACCTCCTGGCTCTGCACCAGTAATAAGTGTTGGTTTTAGGTTTGCCCTTGCAGCATAAACTGCAGCACTGTATCCAGCTGGACCCGCTCCTAGAATTATTAATTTTCTGTGTTTACTTTTTGTCATTTAGAAAAGTGTGTTGTTAGATTTTCCATAAAGAATCATAATATTGCAAACAACAATCAAAAATGAATATTAAAACTATATACTACAAAGTGTTTTAAAGGATTATTATTTCAATCGATAGATTTAAAAAATTAGTCAATAAGATCACAATTCTAAGGGAATCAGTGGCTATAGTTCTGTTTTCTTTATCTTTAATTCTTTTTATATCCCTATTTAGTTATGATCCAAATGATCCAGGTTTTAATACCACGGGTAACAGGGAGATTAGTAATTTCATTGGCTTAATTGGTGCGTATTTCTCCAGTACTTCCTTTGTTTTCTTTGGTGTTGCAAGTTACTTCATTCCACTTTTATTTATTTCGTTTGCTGTTTCAGTAATCCAAGGAAAGGAGACAAAAACAAGCAAAGAAATATTAGTTGTCAAGCTTATAGCTTTTATACTTATTCTGATAAGCACATGTACTGTCTCCTCAATTCATTTCCTAATCGAATGGATGCCTGAGGGCAGTGGCGGCATTTTAGGTTTAATGATTGCCTCTTCCTTGATGCAACTTTTGGACATGATTGGCACAACGCTATTGATGTTAGCTCTATGGTTTTCTTTTTTACCTTTATTTCTTGGCTTTTCTTGGATAAAAGTCATAGATTTTCTCGGATCATCAGTAATAGAGATTTCTAGCTATATCTACTTAAATCTTAAGTCATTAATTTTATCCATAAAAGATAATGCTGCTGATAAGAAAGTTAAAAAGGCTGAGACTGAAAGAGTCGAGAAAAAGGGTAAAGAAACACCTGTAAAGGAAAAGAGCGTAGAAAGCTCAAAACCAAAAATAGAAAAAGTTATCCCACCTATTGAGGAAGGCAAAAAAGCTTCGAAAGAAAGACAAACTAAATTATTTGATGAATCCTCCGCATCATTGATACCAAGTTTAGACCTTCTCGATGAGGCAAGTAATGAAAAGTATGGAAACTCAGAAGAATCCCTAGAGGCTTTATCAAGATTACTTGAGTTAAAACTTAAAGATTTTGGAATTGACGCAACGGTTGAAGAGGTATTGCCTGGCCCGATAGTGACAAGGTTCGAAATCAATCCAGCGCCTGGTGTCAAAGTTAATCAAATTAATAACCTCTCAAAAGATTTAGCTAGATCACTTTCAGTTTCAAGCGTGAGGATTGTGGAAGTCATTGAGGGTAAATCATTTATTGGCATAGAAATCCCCAACGAAAAAAGAGCATTGGTAGTTCTAGGAGAAATATTAAGATCAAAAACTTTTGAAGAAGTAACCTCTCCATTATCAATTGCTCTAGGAAAAGATATTGCAGGAAATCCAATTGTTGCTGACTTGCAAAAAATGCCTCACTTATTGATAGCCGGTACAACCGGGTCAGGAAAATCAGTTGGTATTAATGCAATGATTATCAGTCTTTTATACAAGTCAACACCTAAAGATGTCAGGATGATACTAATTGATCCAAAAATGCTTGAATTATCTGTTTATGGAGGTATTCCTCATCTTTTATGCCCTGTGGTAACTGACATGCGAGAAGCTGCTAACGCTCTTCGTTGGTGTGTTTTAGAAATGGAAAGACGTTACAAACTAATGTCTGCATTGAAGGTGAGAAATCTTAGAGGTATGAATGTGAAGATTGAGGAGGCAATCAAATCAGGTGAACCTATCAAGGATCCTCTCTTCGATGTTGATAAAGCTTTAAATGAGGGGGAAAGTATAGAACCTCCAGATCTTGAACCATTGCCCAACCTTGTAGTAGTGGTAGATGAGCTAGCTGATATGATGTTAACGGTCGGAAAAAAAGTTGAGCAGCTTATTTCTCGACTAGCAGCAAAAGCTAGGGCATCAGGTATTCATATGATTATTGCAACACAAAGACCTTCTGTTGATGTAATTACAGGATTAATAAAAGCAAACATTCCAGCAAGAATAGCTTTTCAGGTTTCAGCAAAAGTTGATTCGAGGACTATTTTAGATCAAATGGGGGCGGAGAATCTTTTGGGTAATGGAGATATGCTCTACATAGCACCGGCTTCTTCAACTCCCGTTAGAGTACATGGGGCTTTTGTTTCAGATGAAGAGGTAAATCGTGTTTCATCAGATCTTCAATCTAAATCCCAGCCAATTTTCATCGATGAGGTTACATCAGGTCAGGGTGGTGAATTCTCTTCTGAGGACCAAAGCAAAGAGAATGGAGACAGTGAGACAGACCCTCTTTTTGATGAGGCTGTTAAATTGGTTACTGAATCGAGAAATGCTTCTATTTCTTCTGTGCAAAGAAGATTAAGAATTGGCTATAACCGCGCAGCTAGAATAGTTGAGAAGATGGAGGAAATTGGCATCGTCGGTGAACTTGAGTCTAATGGCAAGAGAGAAGTGCTTGCACCCCCACCACCAGAAGACTAGAAAAGATTAGATGGTTTCTACCTTATTAAAACTTCTTTTAATCGTTTTATTGATTTTTCCAAGTTTTGTAACAAGTCAAGATTTTGATCCAATAAATTATTTGAATACAATTCAAACTATTAGAGGTGAGTTTATTCAACGGGAGAGGTCATCCCAAATCAACCAAAAAGTATCCGGTGAAATCTTTATAAGGAAGCCAAATCAACTTCTTTGGAGCATGGAAAGCCCTAACCAGAAAAAAGTCCTGATAAATGGAAAGACTATTACTTATTTTGATGCTGATTTAGAACAAGTGGTGATTTCAGATTATCTCAAAGAGAATCAGGTTTCTTGGGTTAATCTATTTCTCAATAGATCGTTAACGGAATCGTCTTATAAATTTAATGAGAAGAAATTAAACAATGGAGAAACACATATCAGATTTGATGATATGAAGGGTGATTACCAGAGTGTTACTCTAATTTTTAAGTCTGGTCTTCTGCAGGGGATTGATCTCCTGGATAACAGCAATAATTCAATAATTATTGAATTCACTAAATTTGAGATAAACCAGACACTTTCGGATAATTTATTCAATTACCAATTCCCATCTTCTGCAGATGTTATCGATCAAAGACGATGAGACAACTTATAGAATCACTGCCAGAATCTCTACAATCTTTGATCACCTTATTGTTGTTATTAGGTGTAGCGTTTTTGCATTTTATTAGCCCACCAACTCTTGCTATTACACCAGTATTTGGTGCTGATAAAATTGCTCATTGCCTTATATTTTTCTCTGTCACTTCTTGGTCTTGTGTTGTATATAGTGGAAAGAAAATCAGACAATTTGCTTACTTCTTAATCTTCTACGGTCTTAGCTTGGAACTGATGCAAATGACCATAATTCCTGATAGAAACTTTGAATGGATGGACTGGTTTTCTGACATATCAGGTATACTCCTTGGTTTGTTTACTTTCTCCAAACGGCTATAATCATTTCTATACCAAAAGATTCAATAACTAAAACAATGCTTGATCCTAAATTAATTAGAAATGAAACCGAAAGAGTTTCAAAGAATTTAATCAAAAGACAAAATGATTTTGATCTTTCTCATTTTATTGATGCAGAAGAATCTTCAAGGAAATTTCAAACTGAAATAGAAACATTAAGATCTAAGAAGAATAAGTTGAGTAAAGAAATCGGCAAGACTGATTTAGATGAAGACCTAAAGAAAGAGACGATAGAAAAGGTTAATACAATCAATGATTCTCTTAAAGTCTCTAACGCAAAATTTGATCAATTATCTTCGGATGTTAAGAAAATGTCTTTAGAATTGCCAAATCTCCTCCATGAATCAGTTCCTGAAGGAAAAGATGAAAACGATAATCTAGAAATTAGGAAGTGGGGTGAACCGAAAGATTTCAACTTTGAACCTAAGGACCATACTGAATTAGGAGAGCTAAACGGGCTTATAGATTTTGAATCAGCATCTAAAATATCTGGTTCAAGATTTGCTGTGATGAGCGATAACTATGCACTTCTACATCGAGCCTTGATTCACTTTATGCTAGATGTTCAGACGAACGAGAATGGCTATATAGAACATTATGTTCCAAGCATAGTTAAATCTGAGTCTTTAGTGGGGACTGGTCAACTACCTAAGTTTGCCGATGACCAATATAAGATTGAGAATGAAGAAGACCTATATCTGATTCCAACAGCAGAAGTTCCTCTTACAAACTTAGTTCGTGAAACTATTATTGAATCAAGTCAACTGCCAATTAAAATGGCTGCACATACTCCATGCTATCGTCAAGAAGCTGGATCCTATGGTCAGGATACTAGAGGCATGATACGTCAACATCAATTCGAGAAAGTTGAACTGGTTCATATTGTTAAACCAGAGGAATCTTACGATGCCTTAGAAGAATTGACAGCAAATGCAGAATCAATTCTTGTGAAGCTTAACCTACCTTATCGCGTGATGGTTTTATGTTCGTCAGATACAGGATTCTCCGCAGCCAAAACCTACGATATTGAAGTTTGGATTCCTTCACAGAAAAAATATAGAGAGATCTCTTCTTGTAGTAACTGCGAATCTTTTCAGGCAAGAAGAATGAAAGCTAGGTATAAGAATGAAGAGAGCGGACAAAATGATTATGTTCATACTTTAAATGGTTCTGGCTTGGCAGTGGGCAGAACATTTATTGCAATCCTTGAGAATTATCAGAACGATGATGGATCGGTTACCGTACCTGAGGTCTTGAGAAAATACATGAATAACAAAGAGGTTATTTGATTATTTCTTTTTTGACTCGTCTTTAATATGAATATCTCTTTGGGGAAACGGAATAATAATACCTTCTTTACTAAAGATCTTATTAATTTCGAAGTTTAAGTCACTGAGAACATCGTATCTTTTTTTAATATCAATAATTCTTACTCTCAACTGGAAGTCGAGTGAGCTGTCACCAAAACCCATAAACAGAGCTTTAGGTGGAGAAGCTCTACCGTCAGTAATGACTTGATCGTGATCTGCAGAAACCTTTTCAAGTATCTCTTTAACTTTCTCAACATCGCTTCCATAAGCAACTCCAATTTCGATAATTATTCGACCATAGGGGTTATGGAGCACCCAGTTTGTTACACGTCCAGATATTAATTCTGAATTTGGTATAAGCATGTCTTGGTTATCGAGAGTTTCTACCTCAGTCGCTCTAATACTTATTTTCTTTACGATACCCTCTACATCACCAACTGAAACAAAATCGCCAGCCTTTATGGGTCGTTCAAAAAGAAGAATAATACCGGAGATAAAGTTGTTGGCAATCGACTGAAGACCAAAACCTATCCCGACTGAAAGCGCACCTGCGACGACAGCAAGTCCAGTAATATTTACCCCACCAATTGATAGTCCAACTAATAGAGAAATTGTAAATCCGGTATAACCAACAATTGTAACCAAGGCATCTCTTGCTCCTCTGTCTGATGTGATCTGCTTTAACCATCGTCTATCGATCCATCGTTTAATCCATCCAGTTACAGCAGTCAGAATTGCAAAGGCTATTATTCCAGCAATGATATTTGACGGAATAATCCTAATATCACCCATAGGAATACCATCTGTAGCATAGGATGAAATTGTTCCAAGGACCGTTCCAGTTGGGTCCCAAATTCTAAATAAAACTGTGATGAATACGATCCAAAAGACAGCATCGAAGAATAACTGATAAATAGCCAGTCTTGACTTAGCATTGACTCTAGTGAGATTGAAGAAGTTTCTAATCCTTACTCCTGCAACACTTGTGGAGTTATTAACCCATTCGATAGATGATTCATTTAATTCTAACAATGACCAAAGGATGTATGCAGACATTAAGGTGATCATAAATCCACTAAGAACAAAGCTTGATAAGTTATGGAAACCAGATAGTTCGGCCAGAAAACTGATTCCTAAAGCAGAGTACCCAATGAATTTTAAGATGCCATACTGGCCATCAGATGCAAAAACTAAGGTAACTGTATTAAGTATTGAGATCATCGATATAATCAGGACACCGACAATACTTATTCTCATAAAAGATTGTTCTGAAGCTATATCGCTAGTTAACCAATCTGGACCAAAAATAATGTAACTTAATACTAATATTAAGGTGAGAAAACGAAGTTTTTGTTTAAGTTTTTTCGCTTGTTTGATCTTATTTTCTCCTTCAATAGATGCAGGAGAGAACGATCCTGTAACCAAGTTTATAAAAACGTAAGCTAATGAAGCCAGGAAAGGACTAAGCGCTAACCTGACTATCCAAGATTCTGAAGCATCAACAGACAAAGTCGTGCTAACAGCTGCAGCTATACCTAGAGAGCCAAATAAAACAGGCGCTTGTACTCTGCCAAAGGGCTTAAATAATGATCTTAAATTAAGAATTAGCTCTCTGTTTAAGCCTTTAAATATGTCGTAGTATTGGATTTTTTTAATTTGGTCGCCGATAAAGAAACCAAAGCTAAAACCCAATATTAGAAATAACACGAGGAAAACCAAACTTTGGGAATTAATTCTTTCGAGTGCATTATCAAGGAATAATTCTGGTAATTGTGAGATTTGATTTGGAAGAGTTGCGATGGCTTCAAGAATATTTGTGCCTTTTTCGCTGAGAAGCTCTGTGGTTAATTCGTTAAGTAATTTATTAGAGAGATCAATAATTCGAGTTGACCTAACTACGGTAAGTGAACAGTTTTTTAGTTTTGCGTCTTCTTTCGTTAGTCTATTTCTAGCATCAGAGAGCCGTTCATAGATCTCTATATCAACTTCCGGGTTGATTTGTTCTAAAGCCTCAACTTCTAATTTAAGTGTTTCTACTTGGGGTTCAATTTCATCCACACAACCCAGAGCCTCAGCTCTTAGTGCGACTGATCGCTCTCTAACATCCTTTATCGTGCGCTCATTGATGTCTTGACCATCAAGCGCATCTTGAAGGATCGAAAGTTCTGCAATTGCATTATTGGCTTCGAACTGAGATAAAACAGGCGCACTAACCGAAACAATAAATACACTGATTAATATAACCAGAGGTTTTATTTGTTGATAGTTTTTCACTGGATTAAGAATCTATTTGATAACTGTCTCATATGTATGCAAAATTCTATCATGCAATTCTTCCTGTTATTAAAAAATTTATGAATCGTATATTTGCTATTACTGGCACTGGGGCTGAGAAAAATCCAGATGTTGAACCTATTGATATTTTTTGGAACAAAGCAATAGAGGAAATACCTTCGATTGCAAAGGATCATCAAATACGATCAATCGGTATCGATGAAGAGACTACTGGCTTGATAATTGATTTTATAAAAGGCGGTGAAAAAGTTGGAACGTTTTCTCTTCCATGGATTATGCAGGCAGAAAATCTACCAATGACTAAGAAAGGCTTACCAATCATTCTTTTATCCTATGACGGTAAACCAGAAATGATTGTTCAAGTGACCGAGATAATTGAAACAACCTTTGGAGAGATAGATTCTGACGTTACAAGTATTGATGGTCCTCCAGTGAGAGATCCAGAAGTCTGGATTCCTTTGCATCGAGATTATTGGAATGGGATCCTTACAGAATATAATAGAGCATGCTCGGATGACATGCCGGTTATAGTAGAGAAATTTAAATTAGTGTATCCACTTGAAGGGCATTAATAATCATTATTTTTTGTGCAGTCCTCTGATATAATCTTTTTAAAAATTAGGGACAATTATGAATATTTCTGAGTTTTTAAAATCATCTCTTTTAATACTAGCTTGTATTTTCTTAGCGAGATTCGTTCTCCCAGCTAATTTTACACCAATACTGGCAATGGCTGTTTTTATGCCTTTTTTGACTCAGAGCAAACCGCTACAGCTGATTCTTCCTGTTTCTATGTTATTTCTATCTGATTTGATTCTTGGTTTTTATGGTCAAACCATGATTTTTGTCTATGGCACAATGATTCTAATAGGTTTTCTATCACGACTTATGCATAAACAAAATCTCTCATCATTATTAACCTCTGCTATAGCAAGCGTTTTTATTTGGCATTTAGTGGTAAATTTTGGTGTCTATATTAATGGTCTTGGTACGACCACACTAGCTCAAACCTATCTCTTAGCTATCCCTTTTGATTTAAGGTTAATGGCTAGCACAATTGTCTTCTCAGGCGTGTTTTTTGCGGGATGGCAAATGGCTCAAAAATATCTCCCTCTTAGTCGGGATTATTAAATCCCTTATATTCTTTCTCCCAAGAGCTTACCGTAAGTAAGTGCTGGTGTTACCCCCATTCCATTGACATAGGCATTACCTGAAGTTGCACCAAAGCCTATAACTTCACCGATGGCATAAAGGTTCTTAATTGGTTCTCCAGATGGTTTTGTAACTTCAAAATTTCCGTTAACACCCAGTCCAGCAAATGAACATAAACTCCACCCACTCATTCTTATTGAATAAAATGGACCTTTAACCAAAGGTAAGGGACGGTGCTGTCTGCCAAATTCATCTGCACGATTATTGTTGAGATTGTTGTTGTATTCCTCAACGGTTAATTCAAGATTCATGGGGTGTAAGCCAGATTTGATAGCGAGATCCCTTATACTGTTTGCGCTTTTAAACATGGAGTGATTATTTGATTCATCCATGATTCTTTTATTTGGCCAGTCATAGATTATGTCAGGCATTTCATCGAGCATTCTTTGATCGAGGATAGTCCAATGTCTATGAGCAGGTTGTTCACCAATTCGATGTTCAATGTGATCAACACTTTCATGATCTTCCTTCACAAATCTTTTACCTTCTGAGTTGACTAGAATTTCCCAAGGCAATCTTTCCATGACATTTCTTGCTACACCGTAGGGTGTGGAGGGTACTTTGTCATCAGAGAGGATCATTCCATACAAAGGTGAGTATTTCTCTCCACCTCTAAGATAACCGCCGACCGATTGGCCTAGAATCAAACTCCATGTAACTCTTCATAAAGCCTAGGATTTGAAGCGCATCCTCCAGAGGCGAGAATAACTTTTTCACCTCTGTACTCAAGAATTTTACCCTGGTTATTTTCAACGATCACACCTTTGATCTCTCCATCGGAAGACTGGATGAGATCATTCGCACTGGTTTCTAGAAGGATTGTAATAGAACCATTGTTAATTTCTTGTTCTACTAATGGTTTTATAGCGTTTAAGATTGCAATACCTCCACCCCATGGGCTGGTTGTACCTTTGGGTCCTTGTTGATACCTAGCAACTGAAAAGGCATCATGAGCCATTTTTTTAACGGGATGATTCTCAAAGATAGTGTAACCATTCTTTGCAAGCCAATTGATGGTTGGTCCAGCATGATCGACTAAGATTCTGGTGAGAATTGGGTCAGAGGTATTGTTATTAATTCTCATAATGTCGTCATAATGTTGATCGGGAGAATCTTTAATACCTTTTCTTTCTTGGAAAACTGTACCGGCACCTGAAATTTGGCCTGTTGAGACAAATAAAGTGCCACCGATCACTGAGGCTTTCTCAATAACTAAGACTTTAAGGCCACGTTTAGCAGCAAAGATGGCTGCTGGCAAACCCGCTGTGCCTCCACCGATAACAATTACATCCCAATGATCATTGGCTAAGGCTGCTTGATAGGGGAAGGGGAGAACAGCAGCAGATAGAAGCCCTGTGCTGTATTTGAGAAATTCTCGTTTAGTTAATCGAGGGTTGTTCAATGATGTCATTGTTTGTCTCTAATTCGATATTAGGTTCATCGGCGATTATAGCAACAACCTTTTTTTCTTTGTAGTCAACAAAAATAGGCGAAGACCATGCTCTATGTCCACCAGGACCAAGACATTGTTCTGTGTAATCGAGTCGGTAATCAGCATGGCAAGGTTCAACTGAAATTGGATTACCTTCATTGTCAAACTTTGTTCTTAAATTACCGCCATTGACTAAAGGCGTATCTTCCTCAATAACTCCTTTTCCAAACATCTTCAATGAGATTGATAGGGTCTTCATCAGAGTTGATCTGAGGCTTAATACGAATGATTTCAATTCGCTCTATGCGGTATCGATCATCAGACGGGTTATAACATTCATTATCAGCCATTTTTTCCAGTCGTCTGACTGTTAAAGCCTCCTTAACATAATCAGGACATCCTGGTAGTTGCTTAAAAGATCCCATGGCTTTTACTCTAAAGGTTGGATTTTCAGATTGTTGAGTTATAGAACCCATCGGTAAATCACCATCTTCATTCAATAAATCAAACCAAACTAGGATTCTATGACCAGTGGTTGCAAATACCTCTTTTCGTTTCATGGCCTGCCAAATTGAATCTCGATCACGACCTTCCGAATGGACTGCCATTAACCCACCAAGAGTGAAAAAACTCATTTGTCGTTCAGTATCAATAATGGTAGCTCCTGTCAGTTGGTTGAGTTCTTCTATTGTTCGTAATCTAGCGACTCTTTTTTCAGCAGATACAGGGTTTATCATTTTTCTCCATGTTTTACTGACGGCTCCTGTGGATTCGGTTGCATTGTCTCTTAATAACTGTTTAAACCCATGACCAGCTCGAGCCGAATGAGTATCGCTGGAACCAATAAACCCCCAACGGAATCGATCTTTATCATCGCCATATCCTTCATTTCTCAAGGCTAGTGCGTATTGCACAGATTTCTTTGGTCTGTAATTGAAAGCTGGTAAGTAGGTGTTTCTAGCTTGCCCGGCATCAAGCCAAGATTGATTATCAGCTCCAAAGAGTACTCTAATGCCTGATGCTCCAGGGAACTTATTAAATTCATCTCTAGTTGTTGTTGCAAGATCGGTACACATTGATTCTGATTTCCCTTCATCTAGGCAGAGTTGTTTCATAATCACCCCCGCTTGATAACACGACGGCAGATAATTTGATGTGGGTTCAGGGCAACTAATGTTGCCATTTTCATCAGTGTTAACTTCTAAGAAATCATAGAATTGTTCAGAATTGCCGTGACCTGAGTAGATCTCAACGACGCTGTTATAATCTGGTCTAATGTTCTTTGAAGTTCTTGTATATTCTTTCCAAGTAGATGCTTGAGGCGTGTAAAAACCCCAGGTCGTACCGTGTGGAATCACTTCTGCATTAAAACCCCAGTCATCAAGTTTCGCATACAATTCACCCGGGGTATCTGCAGTTTCGTAACATTCTTCTGGAAGATAATTTGAAGGGATTCCTTTTTCACAATTAGGCGTAGCCTGAATAAGATCTAGATAGTCTATAAAAGAAAAGTAATATTCACTATTCAATGGATCCATAAGGTACATGTCTCTATTTACATCAGCTAATTG
>LULT01000084.1_pt1 | contig 20864 bp, 26 predicted proteins | sample 728141 | NCBI WGS metagenome assembly LULT01 (sample SAMN03860282, study PRJNA289734) | marine metagenome | biome: seawater column; feature: ocean; material: water; isolation source: Red Sea water column Station 108 - depth 100m | place: Saudi Arabia: Red Sea | collected 2011-10-15 | depth 100 m | reverse complement strand
ACCATTATCATTAAATATTTTATATCCTTGCCTTGGAATGGCACGATCCTTTAGTAACAAAGGCATTAATTTTCTTTTAATAGGATTCTTTATTTTGTCTGAACCAATAAAATTGGTTTTCAGTTTAGTAATCCATGAAAGTCCAGCTTCTATAGGTGTTGTTGATTCATCTAATTCGTGACCATATAACGAATACCCCATTTCAAGCCTTAATGAATCTCTACAACCTAAACCTACTGGCTTCAAACCTTTTAATAACAATAGCTGCTCCCACAAAGCAATTATTTTGTCATTTGGACAATATATTTCATACCCTAATTCACCAGAATAACCAGTTCTTGCAACTATAATGCCATCTCTATTGGGTAATAAAGTTTCATAATAGTTAAGAGAATCAATATCAGGATATAATGGAAGTAAAATTTCTTTAGAGATAGGTCCCTGTACTGCTAGTAGTCCCATATTATCAGATACATTTTCTAATTCCACACCATTAATTAAATTTTCTTGTAGCCAGTTAAAATCTTTATCAATATTAGCAGCATTAACAACTAACATATAATAATCAGATAGATTATATATCAATAAATCATCTATGATACCACCATTTTTATTGCAAATTGCACTATATTGTGCTTTTCCAGTCTTCAATAAATCAATATCATTTGTAGTCACTTTTTGTAAAAATTCTTTTGCATTATCTCCTTTAACTAAAAATTCTCCCATATGGCTAACATCAAATATTCCAGCCATTGATCTTACATGTTTGTGTTCTTCTATGATGCTAGAATATTGCAACGGCATAAGAAATCCAGAAAATGGAATTAATTTTGCCCCTAGCTTTTTATGGTTTTCGTAAAGAGATGTCTTACGAGAATCTGTCATCTTATAATACTCAAAATTTTCTTTATAACATCTTCAATGTTGCCTTCAAAATCACCGTCTTGATTTAACTTCTTTATCACTTTATCAATTTGAGACTTTTTATACCCCAATGATGATAAAGCAGTATAAATATCATCTACATTGAAATTTAATTTTGAACTGTCTATATCTTGATTTGTAGAACCGGTAACAACGATTTTTTCTTTAATATCAATCACAATTCTCTGTGCTGTTTTAGGCCCTATGCCAGGAATAAGACTAAGAGACTTTATATCTTCATTTACAATGTTTTCTTTAAATGCTGCAACTGATGCATTTGATAACAGATTAATAGCTGTCCTTGGACCAATACCAGACACTGAAATAAGATTGATAAACAAATCTCTTCTTTCTTTATCTATAAAACCATACAATTCCATTAAATCTTCCCTGACATTAAGATAAGTTAAGATAGTTATATCAGTTCCTACTGATGGCAGTTTTTCATATTCTCTGATACATATTGAAAGATTAAATACAAAACCATTTGCATTTATAAAAAGCATAGTGGGCTCTTTTCTCTCTATTACACCATGTATTGATTCAATCATATCTTACCTTTTATTTGCTCCACACCACGCAACAGCTATAGCATCTGATATATCATTACGTTTCAATGTTTTATCATCTAATTTAAAAATTTTTTTCACCATAAATTCAACTTGTTCTTTTGAAGCAGATCCATTTCCAACTATAGATTGTTTAATTTCTCTTGGTGTATAATCTACCATATCAACTTGATATTTTTGAGATGAAAGCATAATTGAAGCTTTTGCTTGACCAAGCTTAATCGCAGATTGAACATTTTTGCCATAAAAAACATTTTCAATTACTATTAAATCAGGAGAGAATTTCTCAATCAATTGATTGGTTTCTGAAAAAATAGTGAATAATCGCTCAGATATCGACTTATTTCTCTTTGGGCTCACTAGACCACATTCAATGAGACTAATATCATTTCCAGCTTTATTCAAAACTGCATAGCCTGTATGAGCTAAGCCAGGATCAAAACCTATAATAATCATTAATTTCCTTTAATTTTATAATTTGAATAAACATTTTGAACATCTTCTAAATCATCCAAAGTATCTATAAGTTTTTCAATTGTAGAGAAACCTTCATCAGATATTTCTACAAAATTTTTTGGTATTAATTCAATAAATGAAGAGTCAATATCAATATTTTTATTTTCAATTAATTCAATTTTTTCATAAAGAACATTGTGATCAAAAAATATCTTAAAAAATTTATCTTCAAATTTAAAGTCATTTGCATCTACCTCTACTGAGAGATTTAATGCTTCTTCTTCGGAGATATTAGAGTCTTCTATAAAAACAATACCCATTTTATCAAAGTTCCATGCAACGCTACCGTTTTGTCCTAATGAACCACCAAACTTAGATAAAACATGTCTAATTTCAGCTACTGTTCTATTTCTATTATCAGTAATGACTTCAATAAATACTGCAACTCCATTAGGACCATAACCTTCATAAGACGCTTCTTCATATACAACATTTTCTAACTCACCAGCACCTTTTTTAATTGCCTTATCTATATTTGCATTTGGCATATTAATAGATTTAGCTTTTTTGATTGCTTGTCTTAATCTTGGATTGGTATCAATATCACTTCCAAATAACCTTGCAGATATTGTAATCTCTCTTCCCATTGAAGAAAATAATTTTCCTCTTTTTTGATCAAGAGCGCCTTTTTTTCTCTTAATTGTTGACCATTTACTATGTCCAGACATTAAGAATCCGACTCGATCAATGTTGGAATAACCCATGCAGATCTATAACCAAGGCGAACAATTTTATTGCGATACAACTCAGCCTTCTTTCTGCTGGAAAAATTTCCAACCCTTAACTTGTAGTTTGGGAGTTCAAATTGTATATAAATTTTTTCTTTGATAACCTTTTCAAGATTATCTTTTATATCTATTAAATCTTCTTGATTTTCGGATATTGCTACTTGCACCCTATATCCTTTCACTAATCCATCTACGTTGATAGAATTAGAATAGCCAGAGTCATCATCGCTAAAATTTGGAAGTATAATATCCGGTAAATCTGGTTTTCTATCACTAAAATCTGAAGGTAATATAAAATCAGAGTTATCTTGACTATAAACTATCCCAAATAATAATAAAATAAGTATTGCTTTCATATTAGTCTAAAGTTCTAACATCTTGCACTCTAATCCAACCTTTTCTTCCGTCAATTACAGATATTTCTATCCATTCGTTTGTGTTTTGAGATACTTGGACTTTATTGCCTGAAAAAAGGGTGAAAATTTTTATATTTTCATTTACATATGGCGCAGAATAAGCGTCAGCATTCTCTGATATAATAATTCCGAATTTATTATTCTTTATCCAAATAAACCTGTCAATCGATAAAGCAAGACTAATAAATGAAAGGAAAAGTAAAAAGTAGTATACCCTTCTATTTGACTGAGAAGGTCTAATCTTATATAGAATAAATAAAATTGAAGACATTAATACTAGCACAGATGTCAAAAAAATAAAATTACGATAAGTAAAGTTATCAAATACCATATTTAAAGAGTCTATAATTAATAATTCGGGCGGTTCAATAAGATTTGGTATTCTGCTCTTTGCAATATCCAAATTATATGCAATATCTTCATCGCGGGGCGATAAATCTAACGCCATTTCATATGCCCATCTTGCATTTCCATAATCTTCAAGTTTAAAATATGCATTACCAAGATTAAAATATAAGTCTTGATGATAAAGACCTTGATTAAGAATATTTTCATAATGTTTTACAGAATTGGAAAAATCTTTATCATTATAATAATTGTTTCCTTTAACAAAAAGAGAATCAATGTTTTGAGAAAAACCAAATGAGCTGATAATAATAATTAATAATAGATTTCTATACATACTGATTAATCTCCGTTAACAATTTTGTAATTCTTTCTTTTATTCCTACATCTTTTCCAGAAGATATATCAGTATATTTATATTGATTGCAATACTCTAAAATTGACTTCAATCTTTTTAAATGTTTTGGCTCTATCTTTTCTTTCAATTCATCTTCAAGGATTATAGAATCAACATTTATAGAGCTAATCATATCTTTATCATAAAAAAACGTACTAATAACACTCAAACAATCTCTGTGAATATCTTCAGATAAAGATAGCATTGTTAGAGAATTTGAAAGTGCAGAATGTTTTTTAAATTTTGATGCTTTTTCTTCAATTAATGAAGAAATTTTTACGCTAAAAAATGGGGATATAAACAAAATAAAAGCAATGGATATTATTGATAAGCATATAATATAAAATCTATTTGAATTATATTGATTCCATCTAGGAACGTCTAGTTTGATATATCGAATTTCCTTTCCTATTAAAATATTATTATTACTGTTATCATAATTTTTTTGAACACTTTTGGTTACATTCAAATTAATTGGTTTTGTTCTAATATTCTTCCATGAGTTTCTGCTTGTATCGAAAAAAGGAAACTTTATAGATGGGATTGTATACTTTCCAGATTTTCTTGGAATCAAATTGTACTCCCAGATAACTGATCCTGAAACTTTATCAGATATATCCCTTTCTTGGGTAATCTCCCCTTCAAAAACATCAAGATTTTTTGGAAAATCTATCCTAGGTCGTCCAATGTTATCAAGATTTCCTTCTCCTTTTAATTTTATATAAAATGTAACAGGGGTGCCATTTTCTACATCCGAAGAAGACAAAGAAGAAGAAATATCAAACAATCCTACAGCACCAGTAAAGCTATCAGGCTTATTGTTCAAAGGGCTTACAGTAATAGTTTTCTTATCTGAAACAAGAATACGTGCTTTTGTTTTTTGAGAGAATGTATCAAAGAATGGATCATCCCAAAATAATCTTTTAAATGAAGGATCACTTTCTTTTGTTTCAACTTTCATTATCATTGGATCTAGATCAAATGAACCATCAAACATCGGAAATAAAGCCACTTCATATAATTTGATAGATTTGTATTTATAGTTATCAATAACTATATCATTCCAACTATCAGGAGTAATTTTACTCCCGGAAGGATCATATAATTTTTCTTCATAAAAACCTTCATAACTTGGAAATTCTGTTTCTATAACTCGTGATGCTATTCTAGTGAAAAAAGTATATTTAATATTGATCTGTTCACCTACTTTTACGTTCTCATTACTTACTTCTATCTTTAGAAACATATCATTGCTAGTTGAATTAGATACTTGTTCAGAAACAGTTATTATAATTTCATTGGTTAAATAAATATTTTTTCCAACTTTTACCTCTAATTCGGGTATGGTTATTTTACCTGTTTTCTTCGGTATAATTCTCCAGGATATAGAACGAGAGCTAGATTTCTTTCCATTTATAAACTTGTATTCACTTCCAATATTTGGACCTGATATAATCGAAAAATAATCTAATACTGGATCAAAATTTACCTCTGGGTTGGTATCAATATTATTAAGTTTTATAGTGAAATCGATAGATTCGTTTAAACTAATCTCTCGATCACTTACTATAGTATCGAGCTTTTGTGAAAATAAAAAAGAGAATAATAATAAAAATAATAGTCTTTTCATTACCAATCCTTAACTGATTCTTGAGAAGATTTTTTTTGCTTTCTCTTCTTGTTAACTTTTTCATTTTCTTTTAAAGCATTTAATATATTTTCAGCGCTTTGATTAGACTGAATTTCTTGATTTTGATTACTTTCATTGTTATCAACTTGAGGAGATTCATCTTGATTGGGATTTTCATCATTATTTGAATTATTTTTTTTATTATCATTTTGATTTTGATTCTGGTTTTCATTTTGATTAGAATTTTGATCTTTTTTATCCTCTTTATTGTCTTGATCTTGCTTAGAATCTTGTTTCTGATCTTGTTGTTTATTCATATTTTTATTTTTTTTAATCTCATTTTTTACAAATTCATAATTTTTTCTAGCATCAGAATCATTTGGATTTCTTAAAAGCGCATCTCTATAAGCGTTTAAACTTTTTTCAAGATTTTTCGATCTATAAAGTGCATTTCCATAATTATAGCTAAGATCAGATGAAAAATTTTCTAAGGAATCATTGTATGCTTTTTGAAATACAGAATTTGCTTTAGAAATACTGTTCATGCTTGAATAAATAGTACCTATGTTATACAACAAGCTTTCTTTGGAGATGTCTTCATTTTCCATTTCTAATAACGTATTATAATATTGGAGCGCAGAATTAATGTCTCCATCTTTGTACATTTGATAACCAGAATCTTGGGAATTAAGATGCGAATGAAAAAATAATACTGTTATCAAAAATATTTTCATATTCTTCTGTTTCCTGTTGGTAAAATATAGCTAACAAAAAGAAAAATAATGGCAAAAAATAGAGGATATTGATATTTATAATCATAATCAGAAAATTCATAAGAGCTAATTAATGATTCTTCTCCAGTGTTAATAATATTTATAATAGGATCACTAATAGATTCATTTGCTGAAACTCTCAAAAAATTACCTTTTCCAATCTCTGATATATTAATTAAAAATTTCTCATCTAATTTTGTCATTACCAATTCGCCAGAACTATCTTTTAAAAATGCCTTATTTTCATTTTTACTAACAGGAATTAAAGAACCTCCTGTGCTTCCAACGCCAATAACGTGAATTGTTACATCATCAGTTAGCTTAGATTTCATAGCTTCAATTGAATCATTAGAATGGTCTTCTCCATCAGAAAATAGAAATATCATCTTTTCTTGCTTATCATCTTTAGACAAAGATGTAATTGATGTATCTAATGCTTGCGCAATTGCTGTCCCATTAAAAGAAATCATGTCTGTATCAATACTCTTTACAAACAATTTAGCTGCATCATAATCCATTGTTAGAGGCAAATAAAGGAAATTAGACCCAGAAAAAACGACGATTCCGATTCTATCTCCTGACAATTCATTGATAATCTTATTAATTTCAAATTTCACTTTATCAATTCGTGAAGGCTTAATATCCTCAGCATCCATACTTCTTGATACGTCTATGCAGAATATTATATCAATGCCTTTCCTTTCAATGGGTTTAACTGTAGTTCCCATTTTTAAACCAGAAATTGATAATGCTAACATAAAAAAAGATAAATAAATTAGAATCTTCTTGAATCTAATAAATTGAAAATTTCCATATCTGAAAAGACTATTTAAGAAATCTGGATTAAAATTATTTTTACTAAAAATCGCATTTGACTTGTTTTGAGAATAACCAAAAATTAATACAACAGAAATTATGAAAATAGAAATAAGGGCAAGTGATATGTTTTCAAAAATCATATTATTCTTCTAAAATAAATTATATTTAATACTTCATATAAAATAAGAGCTATAAAGCCTGCACAAAGAAAGTATAAATAAATTTCTCTATACTGAGTAAAGTAACTTACTGTAATCTCAGATTTCTCTAATTTATTAATTTCTTCATATACATTAGACAAGCTCTTTTTATCAATCGCTCTAAAATATTTTCCTCCTGTTTCAGCAGCAATTTTTTTAAGAGTATCCTCGTCAATTTCATTCTTTATATATCCTCTATCAGGTATATATGTGACAGCTTGTCTAGTGCCTGCGCCTATAGTATAAATCTTAATATTGTATTCTTTTGCCATTTTAGCTGCAGAAATTGGATCAATGGCACCAGAATTATTACTTCCGTCAGATAACAATATAATTACTTTGCTTTTTGAATCATTTGCGCGCAATCTATTAATCCCATTTGCAATTGCTATACCAATTGCTGTACCATCATATTTTCTATCGATAACTGTTACTTCAGTTAATAAATTACTTAATACACTATAGTCTATAGTTAATGGACACTGTATAAATGTTTCTTTGCCAAAAACAAGAAGACCTATTCTGTCTCCATTCCTATTTTCAATAAAATCTTGTGCTGCTTTTTTTACAGCTTCTAAACGATTTGGTTTGAAATCTTCTGCCAACATACTACTGCTTGTATCTAAAACAAGTATAATATCAACAACATCTACTTTAACTAATTTATCAGAACTAGAGATTCTTGGTCTAGCTAATGAGACAATCAAAAAAGTTAAAGCAATAACAAAAAGACTGTTTAATAAAAATATTTTGAACGTAGCTCCTTTGTTAAAGAATATTTTTAAAGATTCTACGTTAGATACTTGTAGCGAAGCATTTCTCTTAGAGAAAAATACTATCCTCATTGCTATTAAAACAATTAAGACAATTAATAGATATAAAAAGTTCGGATTTAAAAATTCCATTTATAATTATTCAAATAATTTTGCTTTAGATAGTGAATGCGCAAAATGGAACAAAGTTTCCTCTTTGAAAGAATCTCCAATAACTTGGAAGCCTATAGGCAGACCTTCATTTGTGGTTCCTCCAGGAACATTCAGTGATGGAGAACCAATGAGATTGCAAGGAACAGTAAATCTATCAGATAAATACATCTTCATTGGATCATCTAATCTATTATTAAGATAAAATGGAGGATTGGCAGTTGTAGGAATAAACAAACAGTCTAATTTTGAAAACAATTTATTGTATTCATTCTTAATTAAACGTCTAACTTTTAATGCTTTGGAGTAATATGCATCATAATATCCTGATGACAATATATAAGTGCCAGTCATTATTCTTCTTTTTACCTCAGGTCCAAAACCTTTTGATCGAGATTTGATATATGTATCATCTAAATTGTCTGATTTTTCTCTTGAACCGTATCGGATACCATCAAAACGAGACAAGTTTGAAGATGCCTCTGCCATTGTTAAAATGTAGTAAGTAGGAATGCAATATTTTAAATATGGCAAATCAATTTCAACAAGATTTACACCATTTTCCTTTAAAAAATCTGTGATGACAACATAATTCTCTGCAATTTCTGTATCAATTTCAGAAAGAACATCTTTTTTTAATATTCCTACAGTTTTTGGTAAAGCACTTTTGTTATATTCTTTTTTACTTAATACTTTTTCTTTTGATGATGTAGTATCTTTTGAATCAAAACCTGATATGACACTAAATGTATTAACTATATCATCAATGCTTCTTGATAAAATACCAATGGTGTCAAATGAAGATGCATGTGCAACTAAACCATATCTTGAAACTCTACCATATGTTGGTTTCAGTCCATATATACCACAAAATGCAGCTGGCTGTCTTACTGAACCTCCTGTATCAGAACCTAGGGCAATATCACACAAACCTTCAGCTACGGCAGATGCTGAACCTCCACTTGATCCGCCAGCAACTCTTTCTAAATTATAAGGATTTTGAACGCTTCCATAGCGTGAATGCTCAGATGAAGAACCCATTGCAAACTCATCCATATTTGTCTGGCCAGTAATAGCAGCGCTGGCATCATTTAATCGATCTACAACTGTTGCGTTATAAGGAGATTTGTAAGAACCTAATAAATTAGACGCACATGTTAATTTTTCGTCTTTAATTGCAATATTGTCTTTTATTAGAACGCTCTTTCCATACAAAGAGCCGCTAGAGGAAAATTTTTGAGGTGAAAGCTTATCAAACCTAGTTCTTATTACAGAATTTGTTTTACTATCAGCAATTTTCTTCTTTTCAGAAGAAAGCTTCTCCTTTAAAGAATCAGATGAAGACATCTGTAACTATTCTTCGGAATTTTCAGATTTTCTTATCTCTTCTTTGGTGTCATCTAATGCACCGCGGAATTCTCTTAATGATTTAGCAAACCCTCTTGCTAAACCAGGAAGTCTTTTACCTCCGAAAAGAAGCAAAAGAATAAGAAAAATTATTACTAATTCACCTGTACCTAAATTAAACATAAAAAACCCTCACTTATTTTATCTAAAGTATTTTAATAAATAATATGCAACAGAAAAACCAATAATACTGCAAATATTGAATCTTAAGAAAACACCAAAATTAATTGCAAACATTTCCAAATCTATGATAGGCGTACCATCTAAAGAGCCAAATCCAAATTCAAAAATAGAAGTTAAGAAAAAGTCTTTAACTGCACTTTCAGGAAGTAAAAACATAAAAACATTACCTAAAAGTGTACCAATCATTGCACCACATAGGATTCCAAAAACAATTAATTTAAGATCACGCTTAGCCATAATTATCGGGTTTTTAAATTAACGATTTTAACCTTATCATCCCTTAAAATTTTTAATTTAATCACATCACCAGGTCTGACATCACTTCTTTTAATAACATCAGAAAAATTCTTTATGTTTGACACTTTTGTATCATTAACTGATAAAACGATGTCATAAACTGATAAATCAGTTTCTAAAGCTACTCTTGGATGAACATATTTAATCATTAATTGATTGGTATAAAGATTAATAAAACCCAATCCAAAATCTATTCCTCTATCTATAGATCCTCTTATTTTTAATTCTTCAACAATATTTTTTATCTTATTAATTGGTATAGCATAACCAATATTGCTTGATTCATCTCTTCGCAATGTATTCATCCCTATTACATCCCCATTAGCATCAACTAAAGGACCTCCACTGTTTCCTGGATTTACTGCAGCATCTGTTTGAATCATGTTATCCAATACTACACCATTAGACTGAACTCCAAAATCTGCATTACTTGCACTTATAATACCAAAAGATGCTATAGGTTCTTTTGTTGATTCTGCAAAAAGATTAAAAGGATTACCTAAAGCAATCACAAACTCTCCCACTGATAAATTTTCAGAATTACCAAGAGCACAATAAGGAAAATCTTCTCCATCAATTTTTAATAGAGCAATATCAGTTTGAGCATCGTAACCAATGATTCTTGCATCAAGCATGCTTCCTCCAGAAAAAGTAACAAAGAGCTTATATTGACCACGTCTGTTAGGATCAATAATACTGGAAACATTGTGAGCATTAGTTATAACATAACCATCTTTGCTTACAATAAACCCTGAACCATCTCCTCCTCCTTCTGACAATCTAGGTCTTCCATATCGGTCTCTAACCAATTTCGTAGTTTCAACATGAATACCTACAACTCCTGGGCTTGCCTTCTGTATAGCATTGGTAATAGCTGTTTGTTTTAGGTTGTAAATATCACCATTAGAACTTTCATTTGATGAGTTGTTACAAGAAATAACTAGGAAAAGTGTTAAAAATAGTATTTTAATTTTCATAATAAATCTTATTTAGTATCAATCCATTTCCAGGAGCTTTAAATACTTTTGCATCTTTAATTGGTTCATCTAGAAACATTTTGAAATCGTCTCTATTTATCTTGTGTTGAGCACATTTAATCATTGTGCCTACAAGATATCTAACCATATGATGTAAAAATCTATCTCCTTCAACAATATATAATAACTTTTTATCTTCTAAAATCCATTTTGAAACAAAAATCTTACACATTGTATTTTCTTTCTCTGGATTAAACTTTGCGAAAGATAAAAAATTATGACTACCACACAAAAGACTAGACAATTCATTTAACATATCTATATCAATATTATCAACAAACCAATAATTAGATTTTAATAATGGACTATTATCTAAAGTGCACTGATAAATATATTCTTTTTTATTTGCATTATATCTAGAATGAAAATCTTCAGAAACATTTTCAACAGATATAATTTGTATCTCATGTGGAAGTCTCGCATTGATTGCATTTTTGATACTTTTATCATCTAAATCGGTATTTAAATCGAAATGAGCAACCTGTCCTAAAGCATGCACTCCAGAATCAGTTCGACTAGCTCCTACAATTTTAATTTCTTTTTTATTATTAAGAAATGATAGTGACTTTTCTATATTGCTTTGAATTGTATTGGGATCTTTTTGTGATTGAAAACCAAGAAAATTGGATCCATCATACTGAATGACAATTTTATATCTGTTACTCATAAATTGGAACTCTTTCAGTATGCACTACTCTTTCATTTAGATGGGATTTATACAATACCTCCCCTGAAGGTAAAATTATACCGGATATTCCATTGTTAGCACTTTGAATTATAGGAATTCTTTGTTCAATTGCTCTTATTTTTGCCAATTCAAAATGTTGATAAGGCATAAATTCACCAACATAAGAATCATTTGTTACTACAAATAAAATATCTGCGCCATTCCTAACCATCTTATCAACAATCTTTGGACTACTAGAATCATAGCATATAAGTGTTGCAACATTATACTCTTTCACAGGAAAGACTTTGTATTCACTTCCAGGCGTGAAGCTTCCCATATCGTCAAATTGATTCATTTTATCTAACCAAGATTTAAAGAATGGAACATATTCTGCAAATGGAACTAAAAATATCTTTTGATATATATCAAAATTACCATCAGGAAACATAATCATGGCGCTATTATAACTAAAACGTTTACCGTTTCTTTTTTAGTTCTCTGTCCCACTTTTCATCTGGAAAAATAACAGGTTGCCCTATTGATATATTTATATAATCTTTCGGTTGAGTATCTTTGTAATATTGAATCTGACTCTTACCATAAACAGATATGAGGCAGAGAATGATAGAAAAGTATACAAAAAATTTAATTTCTTTTGATTTTAAATACTCATATACCAAAACATTTAAAGCCAATAAAATAAATGAGATTGCATTTGGATGAACACTTGATAATTGAAGAATAATATTATAGTTCGATTGAGTAAGAGATAAATCTAACCAAGGGAAAGCTAGCGGGCCAAAATTTCTCAATATTTCAATAAATAATACCCAAACAAAAGGAACTGAAAATAATTTATATTTTTTAGGAATAAAATAAATTACTACACCAAAAAATATCCAAAAAATAGTTAGATAAAAACAGGCTGAGAAATAAGATATAAGACCTACACTAACTGATGTGCCAGAATTAAAAGCAATCCAATTCAATATAATTAAATTGCTAACAATGCTAGAAATAAACATAAACAAAATATTGTCTTTAATATCAATGGAGCTAATTAAGAAATATAATATAGGAACAAAAAAGAACCATGCAAGAAAACCTAAACTAATAGGAGGATAAGATAAGGATAATAAAACACCTGATATAAAGGCAGCTAATATTCCTTTGTATTTCATTAATTTTTATTTCTGTCTAAATAGGTTTGCAAAATTATTGAAGCAGCAGTTAAATCAACCATTTCTTTATTTCTACTTACTTTTACATCTTGTTCAATCATAATTTTTTTGGCGTATTCACTGGAAAGCCTTTCATCTTCAAGAATAACTTCAAAATTCATATTTTCCATATCTTGTTTAAAAATATCTATAATCTTAGTCATTTCATTTTCTTTGTAATTCATGCTTATAGGATAGCCAATGACAAATTTATTCACATTTTTTTCTTTTGAAATATCCTTTAGCTCACTTAGAAGATCTTCTTTATTTTTATAACGGATAACCTTGAGTGGAAGTGCAATAATTCCAGAAGGATCTGAAATCGCTAACCCCACTTTCGATAAACCAAAATCTATACCAATAACTTTCATCATTATTATGAAAAAACTCTCTCAACTGCATCTACATTTTTAAGTTTTGTAATAGATTTAATTAAATTATTAAGACTTTTTAAATCTCTAACAGTGCAAACAATCCATATGTCAGCTGAACCGCCTATATTAACATCAGTCTTAACATCTAATATATTAATATTCTCTTTCGCGATTGTTTCTGTAATTTCATGAAGAGTTCCAGCTTTGTCTAAACATGTTATGTGTAACTTAGTCTTAAATGAAATATCTTTCTTAATATCCCAATTAACTGGCACTAATCTTTCTTTGACTCCAGATAAAGACGACAAGCTATTACAAGATGGCCTATGAATAATTAAACCTCTTCCTCTAGAAATATAACCCACTACTTTGTCTCCAGGAATTGGATTGCAACACTTTGCATAGTCCACCACTAGATTTCTTACTCCATCTAAATTAATTCCTTCAGATTCAGATCTTGCTGATTTTAGAAAATCTGTATCGGAAGATGTCTTATTTTTTGAAGCTCTAATATCAGGAAACAGTTGAGCAATAACATCTTTTAAAATAATCCTACCTCTTCCCAAATCAGATAAAAATTCATTGAAATTTTTATAATTGATTTCTTCAATTCTAGATTTAATATCATTTAACTGATTATAAATTTTAGCTTTTCTTAAACCTTTTTCTAAAATTTCGTTCCCTATCTTAATGCTTTCTTCAATTTCAATATTCCTTAAATATTTGTTAATTACATGAGAAGCTCTTGAAGTTTTTACAAAATTTAACCAACCGCTATTTGGTTTTTGGTTTTTGTCTGTCTCAACTTCAACAATGTCACCATTAGTTAGAGTATAGCTTAAAGGTACAAGCTTTTTATTAACCTTAGCCCTCACACAAGTAGATCCAATATCGCTGTGAATTGCAAATGCAAAATCTAAAGGAGTAGAACCTGTTGGGAGCTTAATTAAATCTCCTTTTGGAGTAAAAATAAAAATTTCATCCTCAAACATATCAATTTTTAATAATTCCATCATACGTTCAGGTTCTAAGCCACGGCACTTGTTTATCTAAATCAACCATTTGTTCACTGCCCTTGTAAAGCCAGTGTGCAGCAATTCCAATTTCAGCAGTATTATCCATTTCTTTTGTTCTAATTTGAATTTCAGTCAATCTTTTATCGCTAGTAAAAACTGTAGTATGTATAGATTGATAACCATTAGTTTTTGGAGTAGCAATAAAATCTTTGAAACGATCTTGCATAGGAGTATACATGCTATGTATAACTCCTAAGGCTAAATAACAATCCTCAATTTTATCAACGATAATTCTTATAGCATATAAATCATATATATCTTCAAATTTTTTATTCTGTAACTGTATTTTTCTATAAATAGAAGATATAGATTTGTATCTACCAAAAATATCTGACTTAATCTTATATTTTTTTAATTCTTTTTTAACAGGCTTAATAATATTATCAATAACAACAGAACTTTTCTTTGAAGATTCAGATATTTTTTTATCTATGCTTTTATAGCCTTTAGGGTCTAAACATCTTAAAGATAAATCTTCTAAATCCCATTTTAAGCTTGCCATACCAAGCCTATGAGCCAAGGGAACAAAAATTTCTTTTGTCTCAGTTGCAATTTCTTTTCTTTTTTTAGGAGATAAATATTCGATAGTTTGCATATTGTTCAACCTGTCAGCAAACTTGATGATGATTACTCTTAAATCTTTTGCCAATGAAAGGAAAAGTTTGGTAAAATTTTCAGCTTGCTTGTGTTCTTCCGATTTAAATATGATGTTATCTACTTTTGTAACTCCATCAACTAAGAATGCAACATCATCACCAAAAGATTCACTAATTTTTTCAATTGTAACATCTGTATCTTCTACAGTATCGTGCAAAAGTGCGCTAGCAACAGTTGTTATATCCATATTCCAATCGATTAAAATATTTGCAACATCAATACAATGAACAACATAGGGATCTCCAGATTTTCTTTTTTGATTTTGATGCATCTTAATAGAAAATTCTAGAGCATTTTTAACCATTTTCTTTGATTTCTTAGATTTTAATCTTGAAAGAAGTGCATTGCTCTTTTTATCAATCAGATTATTATTGGAAGAGATAATATCTGAAGGCATAATTAACTCATATTTTCAGATTCAGACCAATCTGTGTAATTTTCAAATCGAGCATATGTGTCTATAAATGTTGCCTTTACAGTTCGTGTTGGTCCACTTCTTTGTTTTGCAACTATAAGATATGCTAAACCTTTATCTTCGTCTTTTTCATTGTATACCCATGGTCTATATAGAAATATTACAAGGTCTGCGTCTTGTTCAATTGCACCGCTTTCACGTAAATCAGATAAAACAGGTCTTTTGTCTGTTCTTGATTCTACAGCTCTAGAGAGCTGAGATAACGCTATAACAGGTATATCTAGCTCTTTAGCAAGTGCTTTTAAAGATTGGGTTATACTGGAAATTTCTTGTTGTCTATTTTCTGTCTTTGGTCCTTGCATTAATTGCAGGTAGTCCACTATAAGAAGCTCAATCCCTTCTTCTCTCTTTAATCTTCTTGCTCTAGAACGCAAATCTAATATTGATAAAGCTGGAGTATCATCAATAAAAAGCGGAGCATCAGCAAGCTTTCCTGAAGCAATAGTAATATCTTTCCATCTTGCAGTTTGCAATCTTCCTGTTCTCGCTTTTTGTCCATCTATTTTTGCTTCAGAGGAAAGCAATCTTTGAGCTAATTGATCACTAGACATTTCAAGACTAAAAATAGCTGTCGGAACTTTGCTTTCTAATGCGGCATTTCTAGCAATTGATAAAGCAAAAGCTGTCTTACCCATAGCAGGTCTACCAGCAATAACAATTAAATCGCTCTTACGGAAACCAGCAGTAACATTATCAAGATCAACAATTCCAGAAGGAACACCAACTATACCTCCTCCTTTAGCAGTAATAATTTCAAGATTTTTAATTGCTTGAGTAAGGATAGGTTTTATATGTTGAAATAATTGATTATCCTTTTGTTGACTAAGGCTAAAAATTGATTGTTCAGCTTCATCAAGAATAGTGGCTACATCTTCGCCTGATTCAAAAGCTTTTTTTGACATATAATGAGATGCAGATATCAGTTCTCTTAAAATTCCTTTCTCTTTGACAATAGATGCATATGTCTCAATATTTGCCGCAGTAGGAACTTTTTCAACAAGACCTGTTAAATAATATAAACCTCCTATTGATTTTAATAATTTTTTCTTTTTTAGTTCATTAGAAACTGAAACGGTATCTATAGGATCACTTTTTTCTGATAGAACAAGCATTGCATCAAATATTTTTCTATGAGCATCTTTATAGAAATAATGACTTGATCGTAATAATCCTATTGCCTTATTAGCAGCAGAATCATCAATCATCATTCCTCCTAAAACAGCTTCTTCTGCCTCAATTGATTGAGGTTGCAAATTGATATTATTTTCTTTTTTACTATCAGCCATATTTATGCCTTAATTTTATCCACAAACTATCAACATTGTAATTGATAGCTCTAATTTGACTACATTAATACACTTTTTTGGTGGTAACAAGCTTATTCGTTAATACAGAATTGATTCCTGCTAAGATATATCCCAATTTATAGGCGCTTTACCATGCTTTGCTAAGTAATCATTAGCTTTCGAAAAATGTTTACATCCAAAAAATCCATTATTTGCGGATAATGGAGATGGATGCGAAGCTGAAAGAATACAATGAACATTTTTATCCAAAACAGAAGAAAAAGACTTTGCTTCATTTCCCCACAACATAAATACTACATTTTTTAAATCTTTTGATAAAATCTTAATGACTGCTTCGGTAAATATTTCCCACCCTATATTTTTATGTGAATTTGCTTTGTTAGCTTCAACCGTTAGCACTCTATTTAATAATAAGACGCCTTGATCTGCCCAAGACTGTAAGTTTCCACTATTGGAAATAGCAATATTTAAGTCTGACTTCAATTCTTTGTAAATATTTTGTAGAGAAGGAGGAATTTTAGTGTCTTTTTCAACACTAAAACATAATCCATGAGCTTGTCCAGGGCCATGATATGGATCTTGTCCTATAATTACTGCTTTAACCTTGTCTAAAGGCGTGGAATCAAAGGCATTAAATATTTTTTTAGGATGAGGATATATAGTCTTTCTTTTATATAAATCATGTATATCTGCTGTGAGAGATTTCCAATAATCTTTTGAAAATTCCTCTTCAAGCGCATAATACCAAGTATCATCAATTATTACAGTTTTAGAAGTTTTTATTGGATTTTTAAATGATGTAGATTTTTGATTTAAATCTAAGAATATATCTGATCCAAATAATTCCTGATTTTGTAAAAGATATTGTTTTTTTACATTAAGATTCTTCGTCAAGAGACTCTTCTGAATGTTTCCAGTTTACGTTTCCTTCAAGATATTCATCAAGAGCAATGCTTGTAACTTTTTCCTCTTTATCAAAATCAATATCTTCTCTATGAATCGGTTCTGATAATACACCTTCTTCTTCTGAAAGTTCGGTGTTTTCTTCGATTATCTGTTTTAATACTCTTTCTTGTAAAATCTGTTTTGCTCTTTTAGAAACAACTGCTACAGATTCATACATATCATCAGTTTTTTTCAATAATTTTTTAAAAGAAATTGGTTCAATTGCCATTTTTAATCCTCTTAAGTACTGTATTTTTTAATTCTTCAAATGTGGTTTCGAAATTATCATTAATAAGTGTATAGTCAAATTCTTTTTTTAAGCTCTCTTCCTGGTCAAATCTACTCAATCTTTTCTTTATCTCATCTTCTGATTCTGAAGACCTGTTAATTAGCCTATTTTCTAATTCATCAATTGGAACAGATAAAAATATAGAAAATGTATCATTAGGATATAATTTTTTAAGATTTAATGCTCCTTTAACATCTAGCTCTAGAAAAAGAGGCTTTCCTTCCTTTAGAAAATCTTCTATAACATCTTTTGTTGTTCCGTAAAAATCACCGTGTACATTTTCATATTCAATGAATTTATCAGCTGCTATCAAACTATCAAATTCATCTTTTGTTATAAAATGGTAATGCACTCCATCAATTTCATATTCTCTTTTCTCTCTAGTGGTATGAGATACAGAAATGTTAATGGAGAGATCTCGAGATAAAAGCTCTAATAGAGTTGTTTTACCTGAACCCGAAGAGCCTGATATTGTAAAAAGAAGATTCATAATATATTGTTTATTTGCTCCCTTAATTTTTCTGCTTGAATTTTCAGACTAATCGCGTACTTAGCAATCCTTTTATTTAAAAATTTTGACAAAATTGTATTTGATTCTCTATTAATCTCTTGAAGTATAAAATTAATCTTTTTACCAGAAAGTTCTTTAGAACTGATAGAAAGCTCTATCTGTTTAAAATGGCTTTTTGTTCTATCTATCTCTTCAATAATATTAATTTTTTCTATTTCTTCAATTTTTGATTCATTGTTTGAATTTTTTTTAGACAATCTATGCATCTCTTTTAAGTGAATAGATTCAATAGCTTTTAAATCTCTTTTGGCAATTTTAATATATTTTATAAACTCTTTCTGGATATCCTTCCCTTCTTTTTTTCTCATTGAAATTACTTGCTCTGTCGCCATCCTAACAGCTTTGATAATTTTGCCGTCAAAACTTTTATTTGATGTGGAAAATCTAATTAAATCATTGTTAGATAGTAGATTATTATAATCTAAATGAATATGATATTTCTTTTCTATTTCTTTATAAGCTTGAAGAAGGTTATTGATTTTATGATTATTAATTTTGAATTGATTTTTTGAATCAATTTTAATGCTTAATGTTATAGACCCTCGTTTTAAATGATCTTTTAAAAATTTTCTAATTTTATACTCTGTTTCACTAGAAAGATCAAAATACCTTGTCTGTAACTCAAAATATCTTGAATTAAATGATCTGATTTCTACATCAATTGAGATGGATTTGTCTTCATAATGACCAAGACCAAAACCTGTCATACTAATTAACATTATTTTTTAGTAGTCCTTTATTTTTTTTCAGCTAATCGTGCTGCTTTTCCAGAAAGATTTCTTAGATAGTATAATTTAGCTCTTCTAACTTTGTTGACCTTGTCCACTTTTATAGAAGCTATACTAGGAGAATGAAGAGGAAATATTCTTTCAACGCCGACACCATTAGAAACCTTTCTTACAGTAATTGTTTCACTCATTCCAGAGCCTTTTCTTGCAATAACTGTTCCTTTAAAAAGCTGTTGACGGACTTTTTTCCCTTCTTTTACATTCACATTAATTGATAATGTATCACCAGGTTTAAAACTTGGAATCTTATTTGTATTCTCGTTACTCATTTTTTCTTTTCTTTATATTTCTTCCAAAGATCGGGTCTCTTATTTTTTGTATCCTCAATCTTTTTATTATTCTTCCAATCTTCAATTGACTTGTGATTACCTGACAATAGAACATCTGGCACCTTTAATCCATCAATCTCATTTGGTCGCGTAAAATAAGGAGCATCAAGTAAATCGTCAACAAAAGAATCAGTCATTGCTGAATTTAAATCATTCAGCACTCCTGGGACTAATCTGGCTATAGAATCAAATATAATCATAGAAGAAAGTTCTCCATTTGAGATAATATAATCACCTATAGAAACTTCTAAATCAACATATTTATCAATTACTCTCTGATCTATACCTTTGTAATGACCACATATAAAAATTAATGAACCTTCTTTACTTAAAGATTCTGAAGTTGAATGATCTAAAATTTTACCTTTAGGTGAAGGAAAAATTATCTTTGGTTTATCAATACACTTCTTAATACAATAATCGATAGCTTTAAATAATGGTTCAGCCATCATTACCATACCACTTCCACCACCATAAGGTTCATCGTCAATTTTCTTATATTCGTTATCTGAAAAATCTCTGAGATTTACAATATTAACATCAATTAATTTTTTCTTTATACCTTGATTAGATATATTATTTTCAATCAGAATTTTAATTGATTCCGGAAAAGGTGTAATAAAATAAATATTCATTTCTACTCAACAACATCAAGTCTTGCTTTTTTGCCGCCTTTTTTTGCATTAACAGCAAATAATACTGTTCTAATTGCAGAAATATTTCTTCCACTCTTACCAATAACTTTACCAAAATCATCTTTTGCGACTTTTAATTCAAGAATTATTTGATTATCTGTTTCAACTTCTTTGATATCAACTTCTTCAGGATTATCTACTAATTCGATAACAATAGATTTAATAAGATCAGACAGTTCCACCTATACCTCCTTGTAATATATTAAATCTTAAGATTTTTCTTCTGCAGGTGCTTCCTCAGCTGGAGCTTCTTCCTCTGCTGGAGCTTCTTCTGCAGGTGTTTCCTCAGCTGGAGCTTCTTCCT
>LULT01000032.1_pt1 | contig 21033 bp, 13 predicted proteins | sample 728141 | NCBI WGS metagenome assembly LULT01 (sample SAMN03860282, study PRJNA289734) | marine metagenome | biome: seawater column; feature: ocean; material: water; isolation source: Red Sea water column Station 108 - depth 100m | place: Saudi Arabia: Red Sea | collected 2011-10-15 | depth 100 m | reverse complement strand
ACTCTAGATAACAATCTTCAAAGTCCTGTTATTCAGTCTCCAGTTAATACAACATTAGCATTTGATGCATCAACTATTACTGATTATATTACATTATCTGGTATAACAACCTTCTATTCGGGTGATGTTATTAAGGTAAATGATGAGTTCATGAAGATTGATACTGTTGGTATTGGATCTACAAATCAAGTTCTTGTTAAGAGAGCTCAACTTAACTCAACTCTTGCGAATCATAGTGCTAATGATACTGTTACCAAATATCTTGGTAACTATCAAATAGTTAAGGATTCAATTAACTTTACTAATGCTCCTAAAGGTGCTAAAGGACCTGCAGGTTTAACAACTACATCCACATTTGCTGCTAGAGCTTTCCTTAGAAGTGGTGTTCCTCAAGGAACTATTGATACATATTCAAATAACTTTGTGTTTGATACTTTTGCAAATCAATTTACTGGTTTATCTACATCCTTTGTTGTTAAATCTCAAGGACAGGATATAACTGGGTTTGCAACTAATACTGGTGTTGTTCTTATAAATGAAATCTTCCAGAATCCTGCTCTTGATTATAAGGTTGTTGAAACTGCTGGTATTACATCTATAAGTTTCACTGGTGCTGGAGTATCTGTAGGTTATGATGTTAATGTATCATCTATTCCTAGAGGTGGTGTTATTGTTTCTGTTGCTGAAACAGAATCATTTGGATATCAAAATTTAGTTTCTGCAGGTGGTACTGCTATTGTATCCGCTGCTGGAACAATTGAATCTGTTTCTATTGGAAATAGTGGTTCGGGTTATAGAGTGGGACTTCAGACAAATATTATAGTTAATGCTATTGGAAGTTCTGGTATTGTAACCATTGGTAAAGCGAATGTTACTGCAGGTATAGTGACTTCAGTTACCATTACTAATGGTGGTGGTTCTGGATTTAGTTCTGCTTCTCCACCATCTTTAGAGTTTGATCCACCACTTAACTATGAAAATATAAAATTAACAGGTAGTCCTACAGGTGTAGGTGCATCTATTTCTGTTGTAGTTGGTGCTGGATCTAGTATCATTGATTGGACTATTACAAATTATGGTTATAACTATAGAGTTACAGATGTTTTAACCCTTGAAACTGGAGGTCAAGCTGGTATTCCAACAGATAGTTCAGCAGGCGCTTCATTTGCAGCATTTAATTTGACTGTTGATGAAGTCTTTAATGATAGTTTCTCTGGATGGACATTTGGTGAACTTGAAAGAATGAATAGTTTTGAAGATCTATTTGATGGTGTTAGAACTGTATTCCCATTAACTAGAACTATTGGTGCTGCTGAAACTCCTATTACACTTAGAGCAGAAAAAGGTTCTCCAATTAAAGTAGAAGATAATACAATAATATTTTTAAATGATGTTCTACAGATTCCTTTTGAGAGTTATCAACTTGTTGGTGGTTCACAAATCACATTCTCTGAACCTCCAAAACAAGGAGATAAAGTAAGAATCTACTTCTATAGAGGTGCAGAACATGATATTACTGAGGTTGATATTTTAGAAACTATAAAACCTGGTGATGATTTGACTATTAATAAGTTCCCAGAAGAAGGACTTTATGACGAACATCAACAAGAACCAAGAACAGTTACTGGTATTACTACTGCTGATGCTGTTGATACCAATACTTACATTGGACCAGGTATTAGTACAAGTAGATCTGTAAAGAGACCAGTAACTTGGAAAAAACAAACATCTGATGTTGTTATTGATGCAATTCAGGTTGGGAAGGATAGACCAGAATTAGAAGCTGGTATTAGACCTACTGCATACATTATAAGTAATGTTTCTTCTGCTTCCACTGAGTTCTTTACTGATAGTGCTTCTCCATTATTCGATGAAACAGATGATATTGTAGAAACAAAACAGAAAGTTCTTATTGTTGATAGAACAGTAAGAACTGGTGCTGCAGCAACAGCAGTTGTTTCTGCTGCTGGAACTATATCAAGTGTTGTTATTTCTGATGGTGGTTCTGGATTTACTGCTGTTCCTCATGTTTCTATTGGTGTAACTGCAGGTATAGGAACTGTATTTGCAGGTATAGGAACTACTGCATTAACAAATGCAACTGCAATTGCTACAATATCTGGAGTGGGAACAGTATCTTCTGTATCTGTTGTAACTGCTGGTGCTGGATATACAAATACAAGTCCTCCAACTGTTCTTATTGAATCTGAAGCTCAAAAAGATGAGACTATAACCAGCATTAAATATGGTGGAGACTTTGGTATTATAACAGGTATAGGAACAACAACAGTCGTTGGTATTGCTACAACTGGTATTACATTTGACTTCTATATACCCAAAGGTTCTGTTTTCAGAGACACTTCTGTTGTATCTGTTGCAACTACTGTTAGTGGTATTCAAACTGGATATTATTTCATTGTTAATAATGGTAATGTTGGTAATGGTTTAACTGCTTATGCAGATGCCACAGGAATAACAACTGTTGGTATTGGTACTTCATTTATAGATAATATATACAGAGTACAAAGTGTAGAAACAGTATTAGCTCCAGCACTTGGAATTGGACAGACTGCTTTAAGAAGAGTAACTGTAAGTGTAAGTTCTAATCAAGGTATTAGTATTGGTTCTAGTTCTTACTTTGGAAATTACTCTTGGGGTCGTGTATATGATTTCGTTAAACAGGGTACTTCTTCGTTTAACGCAAACATTAATGATGGAATAACTGGTATTATAACTGGTCCAGTTATCATCAGAAGTAGGGACCTTAAAGAGTCATACTAATTCAAATATAAATAAAACAAAAAGTCGGTAAAAATGGCAGCCATTATAACTGATCAGCTTCGTATATTAAACTGTGAAAATTTTGTCGCAGGGGTAGCTTCTACTAGTAATAGTTATTATTCTTGGTTAGGACTTCCCAATCCTGCTGATTTCCAATCTGATTGGGATTCCAATCCTCCTTCACCTAAAGATGCTTTTAGTGAAGAGAGAGATTATTGGGATACAATGATTGCATTGAAAAAAATAAATGCAGCTGATATTGCCAGAGTTGTTAGAAAAATAACTTGGTCCTCTGGTACAACGTATGAAATGTATCGAGATGATTATTCTCGAACCAATATTTCACCTCAAACAAGTGCTACGAACTTGTATGATGCAAATTATTATGTAATGAACCAGGATTATCGGGTTTATATTTGTTTGCAGAATGGAACAGATCCAGAGAATACAGAAGGAAGACCTTCTCTTGATGAACCACTTTTTACTGATTTAGAACCAAGATCTGCAGGTGCTTCTGGTGATCAGTATATTTGGAAGTATTTGTTTACTATTAATCCAAACGACCTTATTAAGTTTGATTCTACAAGTTTTATTCCTTTACCACAAGAATGGTCAACAAATAATGATGTTGCTTCAGTAAGAAATAATGCTGCAACTAGTGGACAACTTAAAGTTGTAACTATCACAAGTCGTGGTGTTGGTTATGGTACTGCTGCTACTTACAACAATGTCCCTATTCTTGGTGATGGTAGTGGAGGAAAATGTTCTGTCGTTATTAACGCTGCTGGTAAAATAGATTCTGTTGAGGTTACTAATGGTGGTTCAGGTTATACTTTTGGAAACGTTGGTATAGCTAATGTTGGTCTTAACAACCCAGAAGGTTCTACAGACGCTTCTTTTAATGTTATTATTCCACCCCAAAATGGACATGGTGCAGATATCTATAATGAACTAGGTGGAAATAGAGCATTAATATATTCTAGAATTGAAAATGATACAACTAACCCAGATTTCATTACAGGTAATCAATTTGCTAGGATAGGTGTTGTTGCTAATCCATATGCATATGGTTCAACAAATCTTCTTGCACTATCAAAAGCTAGTGGTCTTTATGCTTTAAAAATAGCTGGTGCCGGAGCTACAACTACTACATTTACATACGATTCTGAGATTCGACAGGAAATTGGAATTGGTTCTACTGCTGTTGGTAGAGTAATAAATTGGGATTCTACAACAGGAGTTCTTAAGTATTGGCAAGATAGAAGACTTGCTATTTCTACTGATGGAACTGCTCCTACATATGGATATGAGTTATTCAGATTTACAGCAGATCCTACAACTGGTGCTGGAACAACAATATTTGGTGGTTCTAGTAATTTGAATATAGATACAAACTTTGGTACTGCCTTAGCACCAGGTCTATCTACCTCAATAAATAATAAGACATACAACTTAGGTATGAGTTTTGTTAAAGGTGTCGCAAACCCTGAAGTTGAAAAGTATAGTGGTCAGATCATCTATGTAGATAATAGAGCATCTATTACTCGTAGTTCACAACAAAAAGAAGACATCAAAATCGTACTGGAATTCTAGATAAAGAACTATGCCACAGGAAACTAACCTAAACGTCAATCCATATTTTGACGATTTTGATAAAAATAAAAACTTTTATAAAGTTCTTTTTAAACCTGGAACCCCAGTTCAAGCGAGAGAACTAAGTACTTTACAATCGATTTTACAAAATCAGATTGAACAGTTTGGTACGCATTTCTTTAAGGAAGGATCAAAGGTTATTCCTGGTAACTTAACTTATGACCCTAATTATCAATGTATTCAGATAGAAGATACTTTTTTAGGAATTCCAGTAGAACTATATGCAGATCAGTTAAAAGGTTTAAGAATTGTTGGTGATAGGTCTGGTGTTACTGCTTCGATTAAACAGGTTCTTCTTGCTGAAGATTCTATAAAAAACAATCTTACTTTATATTTAAAATATGAGAAGTCTGGTGCAGAAGATTTTTCACAAGAAACATTTTTTGATGGAGAAAGTTTATTAACTACTGAAGATCTTGTTTATGGTTCAAGCGTTATTGGTACAAATGAACCATTTGCTAATACTCTTGCTTTTTCTTCTTCTGCTACTGGATCTGCAATGTCAGTCGGTGAAGGTGTTTATTTTGTCAGAGGACAATTTGTACAGGTTTTAAATCAAACTTTAATACTTGATCAGTATTCTAATACACCATCATATAGGGTTGGTTTTGATGTTAAAGAGAATTTTATAACCGCTGATGAAGATGCATCCTTGATGGATAATGCTTCTGGATATACAAATTATGCTGCTCCTGGTGCCGATAGATTAAAGATAGAAGTAAGTTTAACAAAAAAGAATTTAGATGATCTAAATGATCAGAATTTTATTGAAATTTCTCGTATAGAAGGTGGAGATCTACAAACATTTGTAAAAGATACACAATATAATTTAATAAGAGATACTCTTGCTGCTAGAACTTATGATGAATCTGGAGATTATTATGTTAAACCTTTCCAGGTTCATATGAAAGAATCTCTAAATGATAGTATTGGAAATAAGGGAATATATACATCTAATCAGAAAACTCAACAGGGTGGAACACCTTCAAAAGATTTGATGGTTCTTCAAGTATCTCCTGGTAAAGCATTTGTTAGGGGATATGACATAGAGAAAATTTCTACATCATTTATTGATGTTCCAAAACCAAGAACTACAAGACATGTTGAAGAAAGATCTATAGCTTATGAAACTGGAGATCCTCTTTTTGTTAATAATGTTTATGGTTCCCCTGCTCTTGGTATAGGAACTACAGCTACGGTTCAATTATTAAATGCAAGAAGAAGTGGTACTGTTGGTACTAATGCATATGGTGAATCTGTTGGTATTGCTAGAATTTATGATTTTAAATCACAATCTGCTAGTTATTCTAATCAGTCAACTCAATATGAACTTAGATTATTTGATATAAAAACATTCACTAAGATTGTAGTTGGAACAGCAATTACATTTGTTGCTGCTTCTGATAGAGTTATGGGATCTATAAGTGGTGCAAGTGGATTTGTTCATGATCAAGGAATGGGAGTAAATCAAACTAATTTAACACTTGTTGATGTTACTGGTGAGTTTGTTAAAGATGAAGCTATTATTATCAATGGTGTTAATAATGGTAGAACAATTAAAAAAATAGATAATTATGGTTTTAATCATGTAAAATCATTACGTAGTTATGTTGGAGTTTCTACTTTCGAAGCAGATTTTGTTTTAGATAATGGAGATCCATTTACTCGTGGAAATATGCAGTTGGTATGGGGTGCTGGTAATACAGGCACAATTTCTGCTGATAATAAATGTTTTGTTGGACTTGTAACAACGAATAATATTATTTCTTATACAGTTCCAGGTAAAGGTTTACCAACATTTAATAGAGTTACTGGTGTTGCTAATGATGGATTTAGTATAAGTGTTGCAGGTATAGTAACTGTTCCTAATGTTGCTGATGGTGGTGTTCCTACAGGAAATACAACTCTTACTGATGTTTTGATAAGAAAACCTACTTTTGAGCTTGGCCAAAATAGTCTTGTAACTCCTCTATCAAATGATAAAATTGAGAGTTTAGATGTAACAACTACAACTGTTCAATTTAGAAAACAATATGATTCAATAAATGTTGTTAATAGACAGTTTACTTCACCACATGCGGGAGATGATATGTTCTTCCAACCATTTGATGAAGAAAGGTATTTAATTACATATGATGATGGAGATATTGAACCTCTAAAAGCAAGTCAATGTATTTTTGCCACTGATAAAAAGACGGTAACATTTGTAGGTTTAAGTCATGCATCAGGAAAAGCAAATCTCTATGCAACTGTTTTAAAAGCAAAAGTAAATAGCAAGTTAAAGAAATTAAATTCTGCTAATGTTCTTATAGTTAATAGATCAACAGATGAAGCATCTGGTATTGGAACTAATACTAAAAATGATGGCTTAACATTTAGTAGAGCATATGGAACTAGAGTTCAAGATCATCATATTTCATTGAATCTTCCAGATTGTGTTGAGATGGTTGGAGTATATGAATCTAATGATAATGGAAATCCAGATCTTCCATCTATAACTCTTACTGCTTATGGTGGACCTAGTGGAAATAATAGTGATTTTATTATTGGAGAAAAAATAACAGGTTTAGACAGTGATGCTGTTGCACTCTTTGCAGAGAGACCAGACACAACAACAATAGGTATTGTTTTCCTTAATGACAATAGATTTTCTTTGGGCGAAACAATAAAAACAGAAAAATCTGGGATAACTGCAACTGTAGCTAATACAACTAATGGTGATAAAAATATTACTAGTCAGTATGAGTTAACTACAAATGCCAAATCTACATATTATGATTTCTCATATATTTCAAGAAAGAAAGGTTATCAAGAACCAACTAATAGATTAAAAGTAGTATTTAAGAATTTTTATATAGATGCTGATGATAATGGAGATTTTTATAGTGCTTCTAGTTATCCTGCTGATAGTCTGCATTTGGTTCCATATAATATGGACTATGATGTTAAAGATAGTGATTTAATTGATATTAGACCAAGAGTAAATGCATATAATGTTGGTGTATCTACTTTATCACCGTTTGATTTTAAATCAAGAGAGTTTGCTACAAATAATGTTCCAGATCCTTTAGTTCCAGATGAATCTATAATTGCAAGTTATAATTATTATTTGCCTAGAGTAGATAGATTATTCTTATCTAAACAGGGTAAATGGTTATATACCGAAGGTGTTCCTCAAGAGGTTCCTGGTACACCAGCTAATATTGGAGATGCACTTCCAGTAGCTACAATAATGATGCCAGCTTATGTTGATAATGTAAATGAAGTTATGGTGGAGAAAACCCAACATAGACGTTTTACAATGTCTGATATTGGAAAACTTGAAGATAGATTAAAAAATGTAGAATATTACACTAGATTATCTTTACTTGAACTTGATACTGCTAATATGCAAATAACTGATGCAGATGGTTTTAATAGGTATAAATCTGGATTTTTTGTAGACAATTTCAAGAGTCATGCTTCTCATCAAATTGCTCATCCAGATTTTTCTGCGTCTATTGATCCAAATGAGGGTTATTTAAGACCAGGACATTATACAACTTCAATAGATTTAGCTGTTGGTTCTATGTCTTATATTGGTATTGGAGTTACTGCAGATCCAACTGTTGATCTTTCTACTGCTACTGATATTGATGGAGAGAATATTAGAAGGAATGGTCCACTTTTAACTTTGGATTATGAGGAAGTTCCTTTAATTAAACAAGTTTATGCTTCTAGAGTTGAAAATGTTAACCCATTTTTGATTGTTTACTATGCAGGTGATATGACTATCCATCCAGATTCAGATACCTGGATGGATACTAAGAGACTTGCTGCTAATAGAGTAGTTAATGAAGATGCTTATCAGAAGGCTCTTGCTAAACATAAAATTGATCCTAATACTGGTTTGGGTCCAATGGAGTGGGGTGCTTGGCAAACTGATTGGACTGGCACTCAAGTTTTAGGTACTGTTACTAAAACTACCATAACAGATCTTGGAAATATTCATCCAAAAGATTTACCTAAAGGTGCTAATTTAAAAGGAATTCAACATAAAGCAAATTATCAGAAAGTTAAAGAACTTAATGGAAGGTGGGTAGGTAAAGGTAAAGGTGTTATTGAGAATGCAAAATTAGAAGAAACTTCTACATGGCAGGATACTCAAACCACTACGCATAAGTCTAGAGAAGGCGTTCAAATGAAGGTTACGTATGCTGATAATACGTTTTCTCAAGGTGACAAAGTATTAAGTACAGATAAGGTTCCTTATATGAGAACGAGGAACATTGAAATCGAGACTACTAGGATGAAACCTAGAACTAGATTCTATTGTTTCTTTGATAATATTAATGTTACTAAATTCTGTACACCAAAACTACTTGAAATTACAATGACTAAGGGTGTATTTCAAGTTGGTGAAAAAGTTACACAAAGGGGTGCTGGTGGACCAGAGTTCCGAGCTAGAGTTTGTCAATCAAATCATAGGAGTGGTCCTTATAATGCACCGACTAAAGTTATTACTTTGAATCCATATGATAATGATGCTGGTGTTCCTGCTTCATATTCAACATCTTCAAAAATATTGAATATAGACACAAGAAGTTTAGCTAATATGAGTGATAATTATGCTGGTAATACTGCTGTTGGAATGAAACTTATTGGACATACTAGTGGTGCTGAAGCAACAGTTAATGATGTTAGATTAATTACTGATGCTTTGGGTAATATGAAGTCTTGTTTTAATATTCCAGATGCAAATTCAGCTTCTAATCCACAGTTTGAGTGTGGTACTAAAACATTAAGACTTAGTACTAGTGAAACAAATTCTACAGTGGAAGGAACAGTTACTGGTTCTGCTGAAGCTAATTTCTATGCTTCTGGTCAATTACAAACGGTTCAAGAAACCATAATGACCATTAGAGTTCCACAGATTCAACATTTGAATAAAAGTGAAAAGCAAGTTATTCAAGGTATGATTACCTCCACTAAGATTCAGGGTACGGGAGATAATGCGCCTAAGGTTACTGGTATTCAGTGGTATGACCCTCTTGCACAAACAGTTAGAATAGATGATGAAGTTGGTATCTATGCAACTTCTGTAGATGTTTTCTTAAGAGATAAGGATACAGAAATACCTATTAATATGCAGATTAGAACAGTTCAGACTGGTCTTCCAACTTCTAAGATTCTACCATTTAGTGTTGTTGTTAAAGACCCCGAAGATGTTAATGTATCTGAGGATGCTTCAATACCAACAAACTTTAAGTTTGATGCTCCAGTTTTCTTAAGTGGTAAACAAGAATTTGCTATTGTTTTAGTAACACCATCAGAGAATTATACTTGTTGGATATCTAGAATGGGTGAGGTAGATATATCTACTAAAAATCTAGCTGATAATGAACAAGTTATTATTAGTCAACAACCATATCTTGGTTCTTTGTTCAAATCTCAGAATGGTACTACTTGGGATCCAAGTCAGTATGAAGATATGAAGTTTACTATGTATAAGGCGAAATTTAATACACGTCGTGGTGTTTGTCGTTTCTATAATCCAACTCTTAATAGAGCCAATAGTCAGATTCCAAAATTAGTACCTAATGCAATTCAAAGTCTTTCTAGAAAGGCTATTGTTGGAATAGGAAGTACATTTGCTCCCCAATCTGGTTGTAAACCTGGTTGTACCATTACTCAAGCAGGTAATTTAAGTGCATATGCAAAATTAGTTAATACTGCTGGTATTGCTACTATTAATGGTTCAAATGATCTGTCTGTCATCAATCCTGGTGTTGGTTATACTCCATCTAGTGGTGTCTTTACATATAACGCTGTACCTATGATTACAAAAACAGGTGATGGAAGTGGTGCTATTGGTAATGTAACTATTAATAATGGTGTAGTAGGTGTAGTTACATTGTCTAATGGCGGTAAAAACTTTGCTTTAGGTGATACTCTTGGTATTGGAACACTAGGACTTGGAAATGGAAGTGGAGCTGTTATTTCTGTTGGTCTTATTACATCAACAAACACTGTTGTTCTTGATGGAATACAAGGTAAATTCAATGTTGGTTTAGGAACTATTAACTTTAACAATGGTTCTGCAGATATTGGATTGGATGGAAAGACTGTTGGAAGTGGATCTAGTATTGCTTCATTTGATGTAGATGCAACTAATGATGGTTTACACTTTAGAGTTGCTCATCATAATCATGCAATGAATGCATTTAATAACTTTATTAAGATCGAAGACGTTGATTCTGATGTTGCAGAAACTGAATTAACTCAGGCTTATGATTGGGATCAAACAACTTCTATCAATGTATCTGATTCATCTAACTTTGCTACTTTTGAAGGTGTTGGGGTTGGAACTACCAACTTCGGTTATGCTATAATAAATGATGAAATTATTTCTTATACTGGAGTTGGTGATAAGGTTATTACTGGTATAACAACTAGAGGAGTTGATGGGAGTACTCCTGTTAATCATGACAGACAAGATAAAATTAAAAAATATGAATTTAGTGGAGTTTCTTTAAGAAGGATTAATAAGATTCATGATAAAGCTACATTAGCTCCAACTATTCCAAATGATAAGGGATTTGATTTTTACCATCTTAAAGTTGATATGAGTGGTAAAGATGGAGCTAATAGGGTTGATGGTAGTCCATTATCAAATAGGTATTTTGGTAAGACTAAAATAGGTGGTGGTGAAAGGATTCACGCTTCACAAAATATAGAGTTTGAAACTCTTACAACAAATATTCAAACAATAACTCCTCCAGGGACTAATATTTCTGCTAGAGTAAGAACAGTGTCTGGTACAAGTATTGATGGTTCAGAAGCATCATTTAACGATCAAGGTTATGAAGCTATTGAATTGGATGAAATGTACCATTTTGATACTACAAGACTTATTGCTTCTGGTGTTAATGAAACTAACAAGTTACAAGAAATGCCAGGAAATAAATCATTTACTCTAGAAATGAATTTGTTTAGTGATAATGAGAATTATTCTCCTGCTATTGATTTGGATAGGGTTAACATGATTCTAACTACTAATAGAATTAATAATCCAGTATCAGATTTTGTTACTGATAGATCAGTTAAGATGACTGGACAAGATCCTTGTGATGCTACTTATGTTTCTAAGTTAATAAAACTTGATAATCCAGCCAGTACTCTTACACTTGAATTTGCTGGAAATAGAACATCAGAGTCTGATTTCAGAGCCGCATATAAAATAATTAGTGAAGGTTCTACTGAAAATAGTATGAATAGAAATTGGCAATTCTTCCCAGGGTATGATAATCTTGATCAAGATCGATTAATTATTAATGAGGGTAAGAATAGTGGACTTCCTGATAGTAAGGTTACTCCATCTGTTTCTACTGAATTTAAGGAATATGTCTTTACTACTGGAGAACTTCCTCCATTCAGTAAGTTCCAAATTAAAATTATTATGGTTGGAACTAATGTTGCACATCCACCTAAGATTAAAGAACTTAGAGCTATTGCACTTGCATAATGTCAAATTACACCCCTGTTGAAGGAAGACCTGGTTTATACAGAGACGAGGATTCTAATGCTGTTATTAATAGGAATAGTAATGATTATCAAGCATATATGAGTAGGAAACAAGTTGTTTCGCGAAAAAATAATGAACTGAAAAAGATGAAAGAAGATCTTGATACTGTAAAAGATGAGATGAGTGAAATTAAATCTTTATTAGTGTCATTAAACCAAAAACTAAATACTTAAAAAACTATAATGGCAAAACAGGTAATCACATTTGATCCAGACGTTGCCGTTCCTTATGGTTCAAATCTAACCATATATTCAGGCGTAGATTTTAATGCCGTATTTACAGTAAGAACTTCTGCTGGTTCTAGTATAAATTTCACAAATTATACTGGATACAGTAATATGAAGAAATCTGTAATAGGAACTGCTAATACTTTTGGTGTGACACTTGGAACTACAGATGGAAAAGTAACTCTGTCTATGGGTTCTACAGTCACTTCTAGTTTATCAGAAGGTAGATACTTGTATGATGTGAATGTTAGTTCTGGTTCTACATTTTTTAAAATAGTTGAAGGGAACATTATTGTTAAAACTGGTATTTCGACTACTTAAGGGGTAAATATGGCGCAACCAAGTTCTAGACAAGGCTTAATAGATTATGCCAAGAGACAACTAGGATATCCCGTTCTTGAAATTAACGTAGCGGAAGAACAGTTTCAAGATCTGTTAGATGATGCTGTTCAAATATTTCAAGAACGTCATTTCGATGGTATCGAAAGGATGTATCTTAAGTACAAGATTACAGATGATGATATAAGTAGAGGAAGAGCGAGAGGAGCTGGTGAAAGTTTAGGTATAACTACAACAAGTGCTACTGGTGCTGGTACAACATTTAATTTTGAAGAAAATACAAATTTCCTTCAGATGCCACCATCAGTAGTTGGTGTTAATCAGATATTTAAAATAAGATCGGATACTGTATATGATGGACTTTTCAATATCAAATATCAGTTGTTCTTAAACGACTTATATCAGTTTGGTTCTATTGATCTTTTACAATATTCAATGGTTCAAACTTATCTGGAAGATATTACTTTCTTATTGAATCCAGATATGAGATATAGGTTTAATATAAGACAAGATAGACTCTATATTGATGCTGATTGGGCATCACTTACTTCTGGAGATTATTTTATTATTGATTGTTTCAGAATATTAGATCCAGAAGATTTCCCTAGAGTTTGGAATGATCCATTTATTAAGAAATATCTTACAGCTACTAGTAAGAAACAATGGGGTCAAAATTTAATGAAGTTTCAAGGTGTTCAACTTCCAGGTGGTGTTCAATTAAATGGTAGAGAAATATATGAAGATGGTGTTAAAGAATTAGCTTATCTAGAAGAAAGAATGCCTCTTCAATATGAGATGCCACCTCTCGATGTGATTGGATAATTATGGCATTAAATCCATTTTTTCTACAAGGGTCTACATCAGAACAAGGTTTAGTTCAAGACCTTGTTAATGAACAGTTGCGGATGTATGGCATTGAGTGTCATTATATTCCTAGAAAATTAGTAACTTCAAGAACAATAATGAAGGAAGTCATCGAATCAAGGTTCGATGAAGCTTTTCCTCTTGAAGCTTATATGGTTAATGTTGATGGTTATGCTGGAAATAGTGATATATTAACCAAGTTTGGTGTTCGTTCTACTGATGAAGCAACTTTTGTTATTTCAAGAGAAAGATTTGAACAAGCTATTTCTCCTTTTTTAAAGGAAGATGGAGAGTATACTCTTTCTAATAGACCGAAAGAAGGTGATTTAATATTTTTCCCATTGGGTAAAAGGTTATTTGAAATTAAGTTTGTTGAACATGAAAAACCTTTTTATCAACTTAAAAAGAATTATGTTTATGAACTTCAATGTGAACTCTTTGAATATGAAGATGAAGTTATTGATACTGATGTAGCTGCTATTGATAAGACTGTCCAAACAGATGGTTATATGGCTAGATTGGTTCTTGCTGGAGTAGGAGCTACTGCTACTGCTAATACAACAGTTGTTTATAATGCAGTTAATAAGATATTCGTTCAAGATGATGGATATGGATATGCTGCCGCTCCAACAATATCAATTAGTACATCCCCAGGAACTAATGCAACTGCTGTCGCTATAATGACAGAAAGGAGTGGTATTGCAACGGGTAAATCCATTGATAGGATACTCCTAATTAACCCAGGTAACCAATATACTGGTATCCCTACTGTAACAGTGCCTGGCAGTGGTATAGCAACTGCTGGCATAACGACTTTAGGTTCAGTAGGTATCGTTACTATTACTAGTGGTGGTTCTGGTTATACTACAACTCCATCAATAACATTTACTGGAGGCGTCTCTGGTACTGCTGTTACTGCTACTGCTGAAGCTGTAATGGTAGGTGGTACTGTTAGATATATTCGTCTATCAAATGCTGGTACTGGGTATACATCAACACCAACCATTACTATTGGTGCTGCAACTTCAATAGGTGATGGTGATTATATCTTCAATGAACCAATTCGATTTGCTTCTTCTGGAGGAACTGCTATGGTTAAAGTTTGGGATTCAGATTCTAGAACACTTGATGTTTCCATGCTTACTTCAATGGCATTACAGGTTGGAGAAAAAGTAACTGGAGAAACTTCTGGAGCAGAATATATTATTCAATCTATTAGTTATAATCAACCAACCGACTTTACAAATAGTGAGTATGTTGCTGATCAATATGCTGATAATGAGACTTTTGAGACGGAAGCTGATGATTTATTAGACTTCACAGAAAGGAATCCATTCGGTACATTCTAAATAGTTAGAAAGTTTTGATATGTTAGGTACGTATTTTTATCACGAGATACTGAGAAAAACTGTTATAGGTTTTGGTACTCTCTTCAATAACATTAACATTCGTCATCAGGATGGTGCTGGAAATAATTTTAGTGTTCTTAAAGTACCTCTTGCATATGGACCTATGCAGAAGTTCTTGGCAAGAATTCAACAACAGGCAGATTTAGATAGACAGACGGCAATAACTGTACCTAGATTATCATTTGAAATGACTGGTCTTACTTATGACCCAACAAGAAAGACAGGTATAACTCAAACATTTACTGCAAAGAATAATACAAAAGCAAGAAAGGTTTATATGCCTGTTCCTTATAATGTTGGATTTGAATTAAGTATATTATCAAAATTAAGTGATGATGGACTTCAAATTATTGAACAAATACTTCCATATTTTCAACCATCATTCAATATAACAATTAACCTTGTTGATTCCATTGGTGAAAAGAAAGATGTACCAATTGTTTTAGAAGGAATTGATATGTCTGATGACTACCAAGGTGGTTTTGAAAGTAGAAGAATAATTATTCATACTTTAAGATTTACTGCTAAGACACATCTATTCGGCGCTATTGCAGATACATCAGAAGGTCTTATCAAGAAGGTCGATGTCGATTACTATGCTGATACTGATCGTAAGAGAGCCAAGAGAGTTCAGAGATATACTGCTACTCCTAAGGCACTTAAGGATTATGATTCCGATGAAACAACCGTTGTAGATGGTGGTATTGCTGATACTAAGAAGACTAAGATTAAGTTAAGTGCTACAACTGATATTAGTACTGGTGATAGAATTATCATTGATAGTGAGATTATGAAGGTCAGAACTAATGATACTGCAACTGCTACTTTGACAGTTTACAGAGCATATGATGGTACTACAGCTGCAACGCATGAACACAATGCAACTGTTAACATCCTCAGTACTGATGATGATGCTCTAATAGAACTTGGTGATGATTTTGGTTTCAATGAAACAACTTCTTTCTTCACTGACGGAAAAACTTACAGTCCATCACAAGGAATAGACGTTTGATATGAAAAATTTTGATGCTATAGATAATGCTCTTGATATAGAAACTTCAATAGTTGAGGTTGAAGAGGTTCCTAAACCTGTGTTAAAATCGGAGGTTAATGATACTAAGAAAGATTATGATTATACTAGAGGAAATCTTTACTCTCTTATTGAAAAGGGTCAAGAAGCACTTAATGGTGTTTTAGAACTTGCTCAAGAAAGTGATAGTGCAAGAGCATATGAAGTTGCTGGTCAAATGATTAAGAGTGTTGGTGATACAACCGATAAACTTATTGACCTTCAACAAAAAATGAAGGAACTAGATGAACAACCAAAAGGTCCAACCAATGTGACTAATGCTTTGTTTGTTGGTTCTACTGCAGAACTTTCAAAATTAATAAAAGCACAAAAGAAAGATGATAAATGAAATCACCAGAACTGTCAGAATTCTTTAGTCTTCTTGGTCAGGCTAAAAAGGAAAAAGAAGAAGAGTTTGATAACTTACTCAAGGAAGCTAATGTTGATATAGATTCATTAGTTTCTTCAACTTTTGATGGAATTAAAAAAGCTGAAGTAGAAGTAAAGGAACAGAAAAGAAACGAAGAAAAACTTATAGCACAACTAGATAATGTTTTAGAAATTCTTGATGAACCAAAGGTTACTGTTGGTGTTCCAGAAGATTTTGATCCAGAAAGTTTAGAGAAACTTGATGATGATCAAACTGAGAGATTTATAAATTCTATTCCATTAAAGGAATATCCACCAAATAGTAGTGAATACGATTCACCGCTACCAAAGAATCCTAAGAAGAAAACTGATGAGGATATAAGTGATACTATATCTAAAGCAATTAAGTTTATTGAAGATACTCAAGTTAAGGAAGAGTTACAAGATATTGGACCAAATGATCCAGATGTAGATAGTATTAAAAAAGAAGTTAAAGAGTTACGTAATATTCTTTATAAAGTTCTTGCTCATGGACCTGGTTCTGGTGAAACTAGACTTGAGTTTTTAGATGATGTAGATAGAGATACTGCAAAAGTTAATGGTAAAACTCTTGAATATGATTCTGCTAGTGGTAAATGGAAAGGAGTATCTTCTTCTGGTGTTGGAACAGAAAGTAGTATTAATACAAGTGGTATTATTACTGCTGCTAATCTTGTTTCAACTGGTAATGTAACTGTTGCTGGTGATCTGAATGTTACTGGAGATATAAGTTATGATGAGGTAACAGGTAGAAACCTTAATGTTACTGGTGTTAGTACACTAGCCCAACTCAGGATGGGTTCTGTTACTGCCACATCAATACTTGATGAAGATAATATGGCATCCAACAGTTCAATAGCACTGGCCACTCAACAATCAATCAAGGCATATGTTGATAGTAATGTAACTGCACAAGATCTTGATGTTAGTGATGGTAGTAATGCAATTGATATTGATCTTGATAGTGAAACTCTTACTATTGCTGGTACATCAAATGAAATTGAAACTTCTGCTAGTGGAACTACAGTTACAATTGGACTTCCTGATAATGTGACTGTTTCTGGTGATCTTACTGTTGGTGGAACTTTAACTTATGAAGATGTAACTAATATTGATTCAGTCGGACTTATAACCGCAAAAAGTGGAGTAAATGTAACTGGTGGTGATATTAAAGTTGGAAGTGCAGTAACAATCAGTCAAGATAATATATTTACTACTGGTATTGTTACAGCAACAACTTTTGTAGGTAATATAACTGGTAATGTGACTGGTAATACATCTGGTTCATCTGGTTCATGTACAGGTAATGCTGCTACTGCTACACTTGCTACCAATGCATCAGGATTGACGGGATATCCAAGTATTACTGTTGGAACAGTAACAGCCGCTAGTGTTATTTTAAATGATGGAGCAGTTCTTAGTGGTGTTTCAACTACATCATCTACATCACAGACTGCCATTAATACTTTTGCCGCTGCAACTTATCGTTCTGCCAAGTATAATATACAAGTTGTAAGAGGTAGTTCTTATCAAACATCAGAAGTATTGGTTATTCATGATGGGAGTAATTCCTATGGAACAGAATATGCAGTTATAAAAACTGGTAATTCATTAGCGTCTTTTGACACTGATATTAATTCTGGTAATGTGAGATTACTTGCAACTCCAACTTCAGGGGATTCTACTACTTTTAAATTAGTAACAACTCTGACTAAAGTATAAATATTAATATCATATTTGTGTCTAATGAAAGCTAAGAAGTGTCCTCCTGGGAAATATTGGTGTTTTGATGATGAAAAATGTAAAAAGATTCCTACAGGTTACCATATAGGTGCTAGAGGATATCTATATCCAGATAGGAGTGGAGATGGCAACGGTAATGGGTCCCATAACGGGAATGGAAATGGTAATGGCAATGGTGGCAGTAATGGTAATGGCGGTCACGGTAATGGTGGCGGAAATGGTGGTGGAGGAGTAAGCGAAAACTTCAAACGTCTTGTTAAGAATGGTATGACTTATGCTGTCATGCTTTATTTTAGAGGTAGAACTTATAATATTCAGTTGTTTATTTCTAAGTTAAGTAAACCAACAAGATTAGAAGTGGAGAAAGAAGTTAATAAAATATATCCAGGTGCTGTTGTTAGATATTTTCAACCAAGAGAATTTGATCCAACCAATCCTACTTTGATGGTTCCAGAAGAAAAACAACCAGGTGCAAAAGATCTGGTTCAACAGTCAGATTATATGAAACCAGCTTTACAACAAAAGAAAAAGAAAAAAACTAGTTGTGAAGAGTTTACTTTGAAAAAAGTAGAAGAAGCATTAAGTACAAAGGATGCTAAAAAATTAAATAAAGCAGCTGTACTTAGTACGAGTGATGATCCTAAAGATTGGGATAGTGCTAGAGCAAGACAAGTTGATGTTGATTTTAAAGATATGATGAGACAGAGATCAGCTAAAAAAAGGATTAAGAAAGAAAGTTTTGAGATCGATCCTAAAGCACATAAAACTGCACAAAAGAAAGCAAAGATTCGTAATCTTGCAAAAGGTAATCAAAATCCCAATGAGAAGGCTGCTGCAGAAAAGAAAGCAGGTGGACCAAAGTTGTATGGAGAAGATACTGTTAGAGTAGAAGGTCAGTTTGGATATGTTGAGTTTATTGATATTATTAAACCAGAACCTATGAAAGGTATTAGTGAGAGAAAATTAACAAAGGGTGAAGAAAAGGAAAAAGAACGAGTAGTAAAAGGAATGAAGAAAAGCTTTAAGGGTTTTAGAGCTAGATATGGAGATGATGCTGAAAGTGTAATGTATGCTACTGCTACTAAGTTAGCAAAAGAAGAATTAGCACCACATATTAAATGTGGAGTTGATGCTGCAAAACCTATAGTTAAAATGAATGGAGTAGTAACAAAAAAAGAGAAATCTAAACCACCAGAGAAAAAAGATAGTAAAGGTATTTTTTCACAATTAACTAATAAAGACGAAATAGATTAAAACGGAGTTTATATTATGTCTACTGATACCATTTATCTTGGTAATCCTTTATTAAAAAAGGCCAACGTTAAACAAGAATTTACTCAAGAACATATTGAGGAATTTATTAAATGTAAAGATGATCCGATTTATTTTGCAAGAAATTATATTAAGATTGTCTCTTTGGATGAAGGTTTAACTCAGTTCGAACCATATGATTTTCAAGAAAAGTTAATTAATAATTTTCATAATCATAGATTTAATATTTGTAAGATGCCTCGACAGACTGGTAAGTCTACCACTGTGGTTGCATATCTTTTACATTATGCAGTTTTTAATGATAGTACAAATATTGGTATTCTTGCAAACAAGGCTGCAACTGCTAGAGAACTTTTAGGTAGGTTACAAACTGCATATGAGAATTTACCTAAATGGATGCAACAGGGTATAATCTCATGGAACAAAGGATCGTTGGAGTTAGAAAATGGGAGTAAGATATTGGCAGCTTCTACGTCTGCAAGTGCTGTCCGAGGCATGTCGTTCAATATCCTCTTCCTCGACGAATTCGCCTTCGTTCCGAACCATATTGCAGACTCGTTCTTTGCATCTGTTTATCCTACTATTACTTCTGGTAAATCAACGAAAGTCATAATGGTTTCAACCCCTCACGGGATGAATCATTTTTATAGGTATTGGCATGATGCTGAGAGAAAGAAGAATGAATATGTTGCAACAGAGGTTCATTGGTCAGAAGTTCCAGGCCGAGATTCTGTATGGAAAGAACAAACTATTGCTAACACATCAGAACAACAGTTCCGTGTTGAGTTTGAATGTGAGTTTTTAGGTTCTGTTGATACTCTTATCTCACCATCTAAGTTGAGAACGATGATATATGATGATCCTATTAAAAGTAATAAAGGATTGGATATATATGAAGAACCTATAGACAAACATGATTATATTCTTACAGTAGACGTTGCTCGTGGAGTAGGAATAGATTATTCTGCATTTGTTCTTGTAGATATAACAGAATACCCCCATAAGATAGTAGGTAAGTATAAAAATAATGAAATAAAACCTATGATATTTCCAAATGTCATATATCAAATAGCTAAGTCATATAATAATGCATTTATTTTAGTTGAGGTTAATGATATTGGAGACCAAGTAGCAAGTATTATTCATTTTGATCTTGAATATGAAAATATTCTTATGTGTGCTATGAGAGGTAGAGCAGGTCAAATTGTAGGTCAAGGATTTTCTGGAACAAAAACACAACTTGGAGTGAAAATGTCCAAGACAGTTAAGAAAGTTGGATGTTCTAATTTAAAAACTCTAATAGAAGATGATAAAGTTGTTTTTAGAGATTATGACATCATATCTGAATTAACTACATTTATTCAAAAACATCATTCATTTGAAGCAGAAGAAGGATGTAATGATGACCTTGCAATGTGTCTTGTCATATATGCATGGTGTGTAGTTCAGGATTACTTTAAGGAACTTACTGATCAAGATGTAAGAAAAAGATTATATGAAGATCAAAGAGATCAAATAGAACAAGATATGGCACCATTTGGATTTATTTTAGATGGTCTTGAAGATGATACTTTTGTAGATGCTGATGGTGATAGATGGAATGTAGATGAATATGGTGATAAGTCTTATATGTGGGATTATCGTTAATGAATATTGACGAACAATTTGATTTAGAACATTTACTTTTTAAAGAAAGGACTTGTA
>LULT01000069.1_pt1 | contig 21207 bp, 18 predicted proteins | sample 728141 | NCBI WGS metagenome assembly LULT01 (sample SAMN03860282, study PRJNA289734) | marine metagenome | biome: seawater column; feature: ocean; material: water; isolation source: Red Sea water column Station 108 - depth 100m | place: Saudi Arabia: Red Sea | collected 2011-10-15 | depth 100 m | reverse complement strand
TGCTCACGGTGCCGAGTCCATCAAACAAGCAATATTAGCGGGTGTCAACAGCATTGAACACGCTTCCTTAATCGATGATGAGGGAATTCGATTGGCTAAACAGAAAGGAGTGGCTCTATCCATGGATATATACAACGGTGATTACATAAACACCGTTGGGGTTATTGAGGAATGGCCAGAAGAATTTCTAAGAAAAAACAGAGAAACGACTCAAATTCAAAGAGAAAATTTTACAAAAGCACATCAGGCAGGGGTCATAATAGTTTACGGCACTGACGCTGGTGTTTACCCTCACGGCGACAATGCAAAGCAGTTTGCCTATATGGTCGAGCATGGCATGACAAGTCTTGAAGCTATTCAATCAGCTACCATTGTGGCTGCAAAAGTGATGAATTGGGAGGATAGAGTTGGGCAAATCAAGACAGGTTATTTTGCAGATATTATTGCTGTAAGAGATAATCCATTGCTAAATATTCGTTTACTCGAAGACATTAATGTAGTTATTAAAGGGGGCGTGGTTTATAAAGCCAATTAAAATCATGAAAAAATATCGCATCTTAGTCTCTTTGCTTTTGTTATCAAGTTTTATCGGGGTTAACACCAAAGCGATGCCAGTAATGGACACTCCCCAAGTCATTTTGACAGGCGTTCCTTTTGAAATAAGTGTCTCTGAGTTTGATCAGGAGAGAGTATGTGATTATCAATTATTAATTGATCAGACTATCTATCAACCTGCTCAGTGTAATGCGGGTGTCCTAAGCTTTGAGTTTTTATCGATAGAAGATAGGTCTAACAATCAACTTTCACTACTAATAGGTGATCAAGAGATTTCAACCAAGGAATTAAATGTTTTGTGGGGGTGGATCTCCATTATGCCGCCATTAATTTCGATTCTAGTGGCGCTCTTTTTTAGGAGCGTTATCCCAGCACTGTTTCTAGGGGTTTGGATTGGGTCTTTTTCTATTCTAGGTTTTAAGATGAGTGTTTTATGGCAAAGTTTTCTGGATGTGGTTGCAAAATATGTAAAACAAGCTCTCGCAGACCCAGATCATGCCGCCATTATTATTTTCAGTCTCATGATAGGCGGGCTTGTAGGTATTATTTCAAGAAACGGCGGCATGTTAGGGATTGTTAATGCGCTTAAGGGTTTTACCACTTCAGCAAAACGCGGCCAATTAATCACCTCCACTTTAGGTCTTACCATCTTCTTTGATGATTATGCCAACACCTTAGTCGTCGGTAACACCATGCGTAAAGTTACGGATAGACTAAAGATTTCTAGAGCAAAGTTAGCATTTCTTGTGGATGCAACTGCAGCCCCAGTGGCTTGTATTGCATTAATCACCACGTGGGTGGGTTATCAGATCGGTATGATAGATGTTTCAGTCGATCAGATTGATGCAATTAATCAATCAGCCTATTCAATTTATCTCAACTCTATTTTGTACAGTTTCTACCCAATTTTTATGCTCGTTTTTGTTTTTACCATTGCAGGATCAGGCAGAGACTTTTCCACAATGTACGATTATGAGGTTGCAGCAAGACAGGGGAACGATAGGTCAATTCAAGGGGCTTCAGCTGGTTATACCAATGAATCAGAATCTAAACAACTTGAAGCAAAAGACCCAGACAGAGCCAGAGCTGTGAACGCATTTTTGCCAATATTAGTCTTTATTATAAGTGTCATCAGTGGGTTGTTTGTTACCGGGGAAGGGGACAATATTCAGGATATTATTGGCTCTGCCGATGCCTATCAAGCACTCTTATGGGGCTCTTTAATTGGGGTAATGACGGCATTCCTGCTCTCTGTTTCACAAGGGTTAATGAGTTTGGAGGAAACGGTGCAATCATGGTATGAAGGCGTTAAATTTATGATCTTTGCCATTATTGTTCTAATTCTTGCATGGTCTTTAGGTCAAACCACTGAGCTTCTTCAGACGGCCCAATACCTTGTCTCAATTCTGGGTGAATTTTTACCGGTAGCCTATGTGCCCACCATAATTTTCATTCTAGCGGCCGCAACTGCTTTTGCCACAGGCACCAGTTGGGGAACCATGGGGATATTTTATCCCATTGTTATTCCCCTCGCATGGCAGGTTCTTTTTATAAATGGTGTTGCTGATGTGGAGCATATGCATATCATATACTCTTCAGTTGCTTGTGTTTTATGTGGAGCTGTCTGGGGCGATCATTGTTCCCCAATATCAGATACCACAATTATGTCGTCAATGGCATCCGGTTGTAATCACATTGACCATGTTGCAACTCAATTCCCTTATGCAATGATTGTGGGATCAATAGCATTATTGCTTGGAACTATTCCCACTGGCTATGGTTGGTCACCACTTTTGATGATTCCTTCAGGGATGTTGATGATTTTTACAGTAATCTTTCTTTTTGGGAAAAAGATCGATTAATCGTTATGGACATTAAGCAAAGCAATAAAATCTTTGATGGTGTTCATCAGGTCTGTTCTCATGCCTCTGAGTCGACAAACTGTGAAATGACTTTCTCAATTTATCTTCCAGAAAATCCCAATTCTAATAATCTTAAAACGTTAATTTGGTTGTCTGGACTTACATGCACTGAAGAAAACTTTCGTATTAAATCGGGGGTTCAACGGATTGCCTCAAAGTTAAATATGATTATTGTCTCCCCAGATACAAGTCCCCGAGGTGATGGTGTGCCTGATGATGAACACTATGCGTTAGGTCAGGGTGCAGGGTTTTATCTGGACGCCACCGCACCACCATGGAACAAGCATTTTAAGATGTACTCATACATTACCAAGGACTTAGTGGAAGTTATTACTAATAACTTTGATATTGATACCGATAAAATAGGAATATTTGGCCATTCCATGGGAGGTCATGGTGCCCTTTCAATTGCTATCAAAAACCCTGAATTATTTAAAACAGTTTCAGCCTTTTCACCCATATGTTCACCCATAAAAGTGGGTTGGGGAGAAAATGCATTTGCGGCTTATTTGGGCGATGAAATGTCTGACTGGGCTGACTATGATTCAACACAATTAATATTAAATAAAGGTTGGTCTTCAGATATTCTAGTTGATCAAGGCCTTGATGATGAGTTTCTCGATGAATATTTAAAGCCAGAACTTCTTTCAGAGGCTTGTCGCCAGAAGGGCGTCAATCTTCAATTGCGGCAACACGATGGTTACGATCACAGTTATTTTTTTATTGCCAGTTTTATTGAAGATCATCTTAGATGGCATGATCAAAGGTTATAGAGTCTCTCTTAATTGATCTAGATACCAGCTTATAAATCGCTTTTCAGTCGATTCTTTTTCAGAAAAAGGACCGGAGGAATACTTTCTTGAATTAACACCTTTTTGATTATTCACGATGATTCTTTCATCAGCTTTGGTGGTTACATCCCACAACCAGATCAGACGCTCGAGGTCATAATCTGCTCCTTCTTTAGCATCTTTATCAACCATCCAGTAAACATCGCATTGACTGGTGTGATGCGTAACAGGGGTAAACACATAGGCTACAACATGATCAGAGTAAGCCAGTAAAAAGCTAACAGGACCCAGACTAAAATCAGAGGCACCCGGATTATAATCTGTTATATCCCCTATCAGGGGGGCCAATGCTTTACCGTCTTCACTGCCAGTTATATAGCCTCCAAACAGAGCATATCGATGATAGGCGTATTGTTCTTGAGACTCAATTTGAACATCATAATCCGCAGCTATGCTGTAATCCTTCATGCCGCATTGATCCAGGGTCTCTTTCATTGGTTTTTGAGCTAATTCATACTCTTCACTGGACTCATCGTATTTTAAGCTGTGTGATTTCGCATATTCTGGATGGGCAGGAGCGCAGTGATAACATTCGTTGTAATTTTCAACCGTGAGCTTCCAATTCGCATCGATGGAATAATTTCTATGAGCAGCTATTTTTAAATCTTTCATCCCAAACATCTGCATCGGTTCCGTTAATTCTTGTTTCATCATCTCAAGTGATTTTGGATGATCTGAAAAATTAATCATGATCAATCCTTCAATGACATCAATCGAACAGTCGTGGAGACCCAGGTTTTTTTTATCGATATCCGTGCTCAAATTCTTAGCAGCAACTAAATCGCCTTCTAGGTTATAGGTCCATGCATGATAGGGGCAGGTTAATCTCTTTACATTGCCTTTGCTCTCAAGACAAACGTGAGAACCCCGGTGTCTACAAACATTCATAAAGGCTCTAATCAAACCGTCTTTACCCCTGATGATAATCACCGATTCAGTAAGCAGATTAAAGAGAAAGTAGTCACCCGCATTGGGTATTTGGGATTCATGACCTGCTAACAACCAGGAGTTCATATAGATATTCTCAATCTCTAGATTAAAAATTTCTTCGTCTTTATAAAATTTTTGATCCAGAGACCAGTCTTTAATCTGGTTATTAATTAGTTGTTCTAGTTTTTCCATAGGTTAAGAAAATAAGAGGTAATAATGGCAGAAATTTAGCACAAAATTAGATGCTCTGCAGAGATTTTATTCGCAATGATTTATAGATCAGATCTTTTTCTTCGTCTTCTTTTTTTCGTTGTCTTTGCCTCTTTCTTTTTGGGTAATTTGACAACTTTAGCCAATTCATCGAATGGGTCTGATTCATGGGGTATGGACATGGCTCCAACAAAGTATTCTTGGAATAGGGGCTCCGTAGCTGTCTCTATTTTTTCTATCTTTTTCACCTGTTTTTCAATCTCTCTTCTGCTTTTTGTGTCCAGAAGAGCCATCCTTGCCCCTGTGCTCGCTGCATTTCCAGCTGAACTTACTTCATCCAGGTCACAATCAGGTATCAGACCGAGTACCATTGCGTATTTCACATCTATATGACTGCCAAAGGCACCAGCAAATCTAATCTTGTCTATTTTCTTGATATCCAATTTATCCATCAGTAATCTTGCCCCGGCATAGAGTGCAGCTTTAGCCAGTTGAATGGCCCGAATATCATTTTGTGTAACAATTATTTTCTGCTGACCGTCATAGAGCATATAGGAATAAGTTCTGCCATCTTTAAAAAGATACTGATTGCCTTTAGCTACTTCCTCATTCATTAACCCATCGGAAGAAATAATTCCTGATAAGTACATTTCTGCTACAGCTTCTATGATTCCAGAGCCACAAATACCCGTTATCCCAATATTCTTTGTGCTTTCTTCAAAATCAGGATCATCAGACCATAAATCTGAGCCTATTACTTTGAAGCGAGCTTTTAGATCTGAAGGGTTGATTCTTACTCTTTCAATTGCCCCTGGGGCAGCTCGTTGACCCGAATTAATCTGAGCCCCCTCAAAAGCTGGCCCCGTGGGACTTGAGGCGGCCAAAATTTGGTCTTCATTACCAACCACTATTTCAGCATTGGTCCCTACATCAACGATAAGATTCATTTTTTTCTGATCGTAGGGTTTTTCAGTAAGGATGACAGCAGCCGCATCTGCTCCAACATGCCCAGCTAAACAGGGCAGAACGTAAATCTCAGCTTGAGGATGAATATCCAATCCATAATCAGAAGCACTGATAGCAAGGGCTTCACTGGTTTCCAGTTTAAACGGTGCAACACCTAAAGGCACAGGGTCAAAACCAAGAAAAAGATGGTGCATAACTGGATTACCAACCACAGTGGTCTCCATTACTAGATGAGGTTCAATCTCTGACTCAGAACAGGCTTTCTTTATTAGATTGTTAATGGCATCGCGAACAACTTTTGTCAATTCACTTTGAGATCCCGGATTCTGCATACAATAGGATACTCTACTCATAAGATCTTCTCCGAATCTTATTTGTGGGTTCATTGATCCCTGACTTGAGATTACCTTGCCATTTTTTAAATCGCACAAATTAACAGCGATTGTGGTGGAACCAATGTCTATAGCAGCACCGTATATTGCTTCAATTAACCCCGGCCAGACACCGACAACCTCTTTCTGGCCTCTGACAGCAAGAGTAAAACCTTCAGAAGAATCTTTAATCGCATCAGCTAGTGTTTTTGAACTGCAGCTAATTGTTTCTATATTTAAAGACCAATCAGCTCTGAGAGTATCTTTTAGCAATCTTTCTATATTTCCAGATACGTCTATTTCTGAGTCGATGTAATAGAGTCGTGTGATTGGGTTAATAAAAATATCGGTAGCTTCAAAGTCTTTTCTGACAATTTGTTGATGAAGCTGACTTTCTGGGGGGACATCAATAACCACGTCACCAAGAAGTTTTGACTGGCAACCTAGTCTTCTCTCTTTTTGTAATGATTTTCGCTTTGCGTATTTTTTCTCAGGCTCAGATGTCTCTGAGAGATGTGATGCATTTGATGTAATACCGTGTTTTGCGAATTGACCCTCTGCTAGTTCTATCTGGCATCGACCACAAATAGCTCGTCCACCGCAAACAGAATCTAGATCTACTCCTAGAGATCTTGAGGCATCAAGGATTGTTGTCCCCATTGGGAAAGAGCCCCGTTTACCTGAGGGCATAAACGCAATTTTGAATTCTTTTTTATCGGCCTCAGCCATAAAATGTAGGGCTAAGCACGCCTCTTTCTGCGACTTCTTTTCTGATTGGGTTCTCGATAACTCATTATCCAATCAGAGCATTCTGGGTCATGCCCCATTACCACATTAGCTCCTTTAACAGACTGCATAATTTCTTTTTCTAGAGGGTTAGTAATCGCACAAGGCATGCCACTCGCAATTGCCATAGCAATAAAGGCCGTATTTAGTCCATGACGATTAGGTAAGCCAAAGCTTAGATTAGAGGCACCGCAGGTAGTGTTTACTCCTAGTTCATTTTGTAATTTTTTTATTAATTCTAGAACTTGTCTGCCTGCATCATTAATAGCTCCAACAGGCATAACCAGTGGATCAATAATTACATCCTCTTTTGGAATTCCATGATCCATTGCTCTCTCTACAATTTTTTTCGCGACATCAAATCTCACATTGATATCTTCTGATATACCCGAGTCATCATTGGAAATTCCTATAACAGCACAGCCGAACTTTTTTACTAAAGGCAGGACAGTATCCAAACGTTCTTCTTCACCGGTTACTGAATTAAGCAGAGCTTTACCCTCATAAGCTTCGAGACCACGTTCTAGAGCTTCAACTATGGATGAATCAATGCATAGTGGAACATCAGTGATGCCTTGAATTAATTTTATTGAGTCGGCCAGAATTTTAGGCTCATCGGCCAAGGGGACTCCTGCATTAACATCTAGCATTTGGGCGCCTGCCGCCACCTGACTTAATGCATCCTCTCTAACTCTTTCAAGATTGCCCGCTTTCATTTCTTCCGCAAGCAACTTTCTACCTGTTGGATTGATTCGTTCACCAATAATTACAAAGGGTTGTTCAGAACCAATAATGACTTCTTTTGTTTTAGAACTAATGACGGTTTTTGGCATTCTTTTCTCCTATTCTGGCTTTATACCCTTAGCTTTAATTGTTTTTTCAAGAACTTCATCGTTGAATTGATTTTCCAACTCATTGACCAGGTTATCAACCAGTTCTTGAGGATTTCCTTCCATCGATTTTGTTTCCCTTCTCCATTCTGACATATACGCTTCACTTGAGCCTTTGCCCGCTCTCATTGCAGCTCGATCAATCGCTACTTCAAATTTTGGGTTAAGTTGTTTTTTATACTTCTCTCTACCTACTTTGTAGATAACATGAGAAGGTATATCCCTCCAATAAATTGTGATCATCTTACCCACTAGTTAATCGCTTGATTTAATTGTGATTCAACATTCTCCAATCCTGTGTATTGGAAAGAGTAATCTAAGTCTAAAAAATCTGCATATTTTTTAGCATCATGTTGCAATGATTCTGATCTTGTTTGAGCTAAATAGACAACTTTTTTATAGTGTTTGAAATATTCATTTTTTAACTCTGGATATTTATCTATAGCTAAACCCTCAACTACCAATCTTTGAAAATGTTTAACCAGAAAATCAGTTAAATAAAGTGTGCCCATTTCTTGTTCAGTAAACTCTTTAAATTTTTTTTGCCCTGAATAGAATTCATAGCAATGAGCTCCATCCAATCTTTCAAGATCATATTCATTTAGAAGCGAGTCGAGCATCCCGCCTGTACCGCAATCAGCATAAGCAATAAAAACCTTTGAAAAATCATCTTTTAAGGCATTGTATTTTTCTTTAATTTTCTCTGGTATTAATTTTGGGGTGTTATGCAGTTCTGCATTGAGACATTGTATGGTCACATGATCCCATGAGTTGAGCTTTTTAATTTGGTTAAGTTCGAATGAGAGTGCCCCGCAAGCAATAATAAGTACTTTTGAGGTCATTTTTAATTCTTTGCAGCCACCAATTTTTTCATCGTTTCTACAGCGCTTCCTGCATCCATACAATAGGCATCAGCACCAATAGCTTCTGCAAACTCATCATTGAGAGGTGCGCCACCAACCATGATAATGTATTTGTCTCTTAGGCCTCTTTCTTTAAGTTCATCAATGACAACTTTCATATAAGGCATTGTTGTTGTCAGCAGAGCCGACATACCTAATATCGTTGCATCGTGTTCTTCTAGCGCATCTATAAATTCATCCACATCAGTATTAATACCAAGATTAAATACCTCTACCCCTGCACCTTCCATCATCATTCCGACAAGGTTTTTACCGATATCGTGGATGTCTCCTTTTACTGTACCAATAACCATTCTAGCTATCGGCTCTATTCCAGATGCTGAAAGGATAGGTTCTAATAAAGCCATACCAGCTTTCATGGCATTTGCTGCTAACAAAACTTCTGGAACAAATAAGATACCATCTCGAAAATCATCACCAACAACAACCATTCCTTCAACCAATGCAACGTCCAAAACCTTGGTGGCTTCCCATCCTCTATCTAAAAGGATCTGAGTCCCTTCTGCAATCTCGTCTGCTAGGCCGTCATAGAGGTCTTCATGCATCTGTTCAACGAGTTCATCGTCGTTCAATTCTGAAAGGATAATGTCATCAAATTCTTCGGTCACAATCTTATTCCCCAATTTTCCGATATATAGTACTTGAGGAGAGATTATTTAGCTACAAAGTCCTTCTTCTTTTTCTTCTTTTTTTGACGCTCACTTTTGACGATTGTGGATTGATATAACTGTTTATCATGTCCTTATTTCCCTGTGTCATGGATCCCAAATCGCTAATAATCTTATCTAGATTTATTTTTTGAGTTGAAGGATCATAATTTTTTAGTGATTCTGACATGGCCTTAATATGCAAATGCGAGGTTCCACAGCAGCCACCAATGATTTTAGCGCCCATATCAAATGCATAACGAGCATATTGGGCCATCATCTCAGGTGTTCCGTTGTAAGTAATCTTATCCCCGCTAAACTCTGGTATGCCACAATTTGCTTTTGCCACAAGTATCATCTCTTCATCAGGCTTGTATGACTTAAAACATATTAAGGACCCAATTAATTCAGAGGCACCAATTCCGCAGTTAGCCCCATATCCAAAAACGTTAGATGAAAAACTAGCAGTTAGGTCGGTAAGCTTTGCAGGCTCTAAGCCCATCATTGATCTTCCATGTGTATCAAAGCTGTATGAGCAAATTATGGGTAAGCTTGTTTCTTGGGCTGCAAGTAAAGCTGCTTCCATTTCTTCCTCAGATGACATTGTTTCAATCCATAAAAAATCAACACCACCTGCTTTAAGAGCTAGACTTTGTTTCAAAAAGGCATCTCTAGCTTTCTCTTTTGATAAATCACCGAGTGGCTCAATAATTTCTCCAGTCGGACCTATAGATCCGGCAATAAAAACCTCTCTTGTTGATTTTTCAATAGATTTTTTGGCTATTTGGGCAGCTTCATAATTAATTTGATCTACTTTATCTTCATCACCGTGAAGGGATAATCTAAATTCATTTGCTCCAAATGAATTGGTCAGCAAGATATCAGAACCTGCCTCTAAAAAGCTCTGATGATTTGATTCAACTCTATCGGGATGTTCGAGATTCCATAGCTCTGGAGGGTATCCTGACTCTAAGCCCATATCGAATAGGTTAGTGCCTGTTGCCCCATCTGCCAATAGGTAACCTTTTTCTTTAATCTTTTCTTTAATCCTCAACTCATTTTCCTCAAAAAAAAACCCGAAAGCTATTGCTAGTCAGGTTTATAAAAATAAAATTTTTGTTACCCGCTTTAGCAATATTTTTTAGCACCTGCAATCTGGTTCAAATCAGTGCATTTAATGAATATATTTTGATTGTATATTTTTTACTAGAAGAATTGGAGTTAAGAGAATAGCTCTATTTCCAGTTTGCATTGGGCTTCATCCGGTCTTTACTGAGTTTTATTGGGAATTTGGACCTTATTTTTTCATCAGTTTTACTATCAATATACTCCGGGTAATAGTTTTTCATCATCCCATTTAATTTTTCATGTGCAAGATCATATATTGATTGTTTGCCTTGTTCTTCCCATTCTTGGGTTGTTCTTCTGTCAGCTAAATCAGGGTATAAAAATTCAGTTTCCATTAGTTCTATAGTTTGTGGATGCTTAAGATAGTGTCCATCGCCATAGACAACATCATTGATAACGTTATATGACAAAGTTTCATCATTTACTTCAATGCCTTTAACGAGTCTAAGGATATTCCCTGACATGTCATTATCGATAAGCGCACCCTCAAAAGACCAGCCCATGATACTGCCAACAGCTCCCGCATAATGCGATACAACATTACTGCCTGCGAGCACCGCAGCTGTGGTCGTGATCGCTTTTTCATAACCTGCTTGTGCGTCCATGGTTTTGGAGTCGGTCATTCCACAAGCAACACTGGAAACCAATCCATAGAAATTACACATTTGGGCAGTTGCCGCCATAATTAAAGCTTGTTCACCGCTACCGCCAGTGAAAGCTCCTGTCCTTAAATCTGAGATAAAAGGCCACATCTCAAAATCACAATATGAACCGGGTTTGATCATATTTACGACACATAAACAGGCAAGGGTTTCAGCAAAAGATTGCACTAAACTGCCTGCTAGCGAAGCAGGAGCAGTGGTTCCTGCCTGAGGCGCAGTACAGACGCCAATGTAAAGACCTAATTCGGCCATCCTCACCATCACTTCAGCATTATCTTGGCCAAATCTAAGCGGAGAAACGATTGGGCAACCTCCAATTTCTGCAAAAGGTCGTTTCATATATTCACCTTCTCCACCAAGGAAGGTATCAAAGAGATTAATTATGGGTTCTATGTGTTCAACGTTATCAACTGCAAGACCAATGCCTTTTTGTGTTCCTGAAATTGCCGCATAGGCAGCATTGATATCATGAGTAAATTTATCCTGGCTGTATTCAGTGATTGCAAAGGGCTGTCCAAATTGATGTATGTGTTCCAATTGGTCACACAATCTAGCCGCGTCATAAATATCCACCAATGTGGTTGGGCGAAATGATTGTGATTCATATTCAAAAATTGAAATCGGCTCGCCTGAGGTGGATAGGTATGTTTTCTTACCAGACACCATATGGTCGTATTTTGGGTTTATGGCATACATAAGATGCTCTTTTGGAGCAATATCTAAAAGATCTTCAACTAAGGACCTAGGAAATTTAAGGCGGTTATCGTCACCCAGAATGCACCCTTTATCTAGCGTATGATCAAGTATCTCTGGAATGGGGTCGCCTATCCCTATATTTTCGAGTACATCCAAGGCAGTTTTATGAATTTTTTGAATGTCCGAGTCGCTCAGAGGTTTATATTGTCCTCCTTCTAGACCCGGAAAGACGATGGCCTCTTTTTCCGTGTTCTGTCGTATAGCTCTACGAGCTTTACTCCCGCCGCTTCTACGTTTTCTTACTGTCATAGATTTTAGAAACGGTCTTTTGTTGGCTTAATTACATCTCTTGAAATTTCGATAGGGTAGGTGTCTCGAACTTTTTTATCCGTTTCATCATCTATGTAAACAGGATAATGTGAATTGAGTATCTCTCTCGCTCTTTTTTCAGCTCTTTGTCTCATATCAGGTGAGCCTTCAGCCTCCCATTCTTCTTGAGTGCTTCTATCTGCGAGTGTTGGATAGAGATACTCGGTCTTCATTAATTCAAGGGTTTGCGGGTCTCTTAAAAAATGTCCCTCACCCTCAACAGTATCTTTTATAGCCCTATAAGATAAAGTTTCCTCGTTTACTTCGATACCTCTGACTGTCCTCATCACCATTCCGAGCATATCATTATCAATAACGAGCGATTCATAAGAATAGCCCATAAGGCTTGCCATCATTCCAGAAGACTCAGATACATTATTGCAACCAGCAAGTGCCGCTAGAGCAACGGTTATACCTTTTTCATAACCTGCTTGTGCATCGGGACTTTTTGAATCTGTCATACCAGCTCCTACTGAGCTAGCGAGACCGTAATGATTAGTAATTTGTGCAGATGCAGCACTCATTATCGCTTCCTCACCGCTGCCTCCTGAAAAGGAGCCTGTCCTTAGATCTGTAACAAACGGCCAAGGGCCAAAAATAACCGGGTGACCCGGTTTTATTAAATCAATCAATAATAAACTGGCTAGTGTTTCTGCAATCACCTGAACCAACGAGCCCGCTAAAGCTGCCGGCGCCGTTGCTCCAGATTGTGGTGCAATTACAACCCAGACCGGTGCATTCATTTCTATAGAGGCTACCGCCACCTCACAATTATCGGTTCCATAGCGGAGCGGTGATACCACCGTGCATCCACCCCCATGTGCAAATGGCCGTTCTAAGAATTTACCTTCACCCCCAGCAATCATATCCAGCATTTCAATGGTCGGTTTTACATGATCTCCACTAGCAAAAGTCAGGGCGGTGTGTTTCTGTGTCCCTACAACACTTGCGTAGGCTGTATTGATATCAGTTTTTAATAAGTCTTTGAATTCCGTGGCTACGACTACTCGTGAATAACTATGAACATTTTCAAGGTAGTCGACCAATCGGGCAATATCATAGACGTCGTTTATTGTGGATGGCCTGTATTTTTTAGCTCCCAGGTCAAGCATTGTGACCGCTTCGCCTCCACCGTATAAGTTAACTTTTTGATCCGACATATCTACATCGTGCTTAGGGTCTCTCCCATACATCACAAAGTCTCTGCCTGCCCTTGCTATAACATCTTCCACTAATGATCTTGGGAATAATAAGCGCCCTTCATCTGTAAAAGTGCAACCATTCTCTAAGGCAATTTCTTTTAATTGTGGGAGAGGGTTAGCCATCCCAATATTTTCTAGAACATCTAGAACGGTTTGATGAATCTGTTCTATATCATGATCAGTCAGGGGTTTAAACCTGCCACCCATCATTCCTTTTTCGACCACAGGTCTAATATTTTCACTTACTGAAGAGGTTTCTTTACTTCTTCTGGTTCTTCTTCTTGCCATTATGTACAATCCTTCGTTGATCAATAAGACAATATTATACTGTTTGTTAAGCAAAAAAATTAAGAATTCAAAAAACAAAGTAAATGGTAAATAAGGAAACAGAACATGTAGCTTCTTATTATGCAGCTACCATAAATGAGTCTAAAACCTATCCAATACTTAAAGAGGGTATAACATCAGAAGTTTGTATTGTTGGTGCAGGATTCACGGGGATTAACACCGCATTAAACCTGGTTAAAAAGGGGTATAAAGTAGTGGTGATCGATTCGGCTCGAGTTGGTTGGGGCGCTAGTGGCCGAAATGGTGGCCAGTTAATATCCGGGTTTACCTTTAGTAATAAATTCGAACAATTTGGAGAGGAGGTCGCTCAATCAGTGTGGAAGCTTGGAGCTGATTGCAGTGATCTGGTTAGAGAGACCATAAAAGAGTTTGAAATTGATTGTGATCTAAAAGAAGGTTTCATTGAAGTGGCTCTTAATAACCTCCAAATGGATGAACTCATAGAGAGGAAAGCCAGCAACCTTGGCGTTTTAATCTATGAAAAAACCAAAGCCTTCAGCATCCGCCCAGGCAAAGAAGTTCTTATTGAGACAGGTCAAGGTTCGGTTAGAGCTAAGCATCTAGTTTTAGCTGGCAATGCACACATAGGTAAGCTTAATCCAAAATTAAGACGCATGATTATGCCTGCGAGCAGTTGCATTATTGCCACTGAGCCATTAGGAAATGAGAGGGCAAAAGAGATAATTGCCAAGGATATGGCCGTCTGCGATCTTAATACCATTTTAGATTATTATCGATTGTCTGCAGACAAGAGGCTTCTTTTTGGTGGTCGATATAATTATTCAGGTAATGAACCTAAAAATATCGATCAAAACCTGAGAAAAAGGATGTTAAATGTCTTCCCAGATCTGGATGACGTGAGAATAGATTATGCATGGGCAGGAAATGTTGCCGTTACTATTCATCGTATTCCTCAACTTGGGAGATTAACTGAGAACATATTTTATTCTCAGGGCTATTCAGGACATGGTGTCGCGCCTACTCATATGGCAGGTAAAATCATAGCCAATGCAATTAGTAATGAATGGGATATGATTGAGACTCTATCTAAAATTAAGCACATTCAATTACCAGGCGGAAAGTGGTTCTCTAGCCCAGCCATGTCATTGGGCATGCTTTACTATAGATTGCAAGATTTCTTAGCTAGCAAATCTTGAATTAGAGCTATATTTTTATCCCAGCTTTTTTTACTGTTGGCGCTATAGCTGAAAGGTTCCTGGGTGCCATAAGATGGGCGCCATGAACCCCTTCAATCTCTTGGAACTGATTGATTAATTCTGCACAAATTTTTATACCTTCCTCTATTTGATTCTCAGATTGTTCCATCCTTTGGACCATGCTATCTGGAATTACAGTCCCAAAGAGTTTATCTCTCATCCACTTAGCTGATTTATCGCTTCTCAGCGGTCCGATTCCAACAATGAAGAAGAGTTGCTCGGATAACCCTGAATCAACAATATATTTCATATAGGTTTTTAATAAATCCACATCATAACAAAATTGCGTTTGTATAAATTTTGCCCCGAGTTCATTTTTTTCTTTAAGAGCAACTGGTTCCCAGTTCTCCTCAGGTTCATGAATGATTGCAGCACCACCAGGGAAGAAGTTTGATCTGGTTTGTAGCTCTCTGCCTGACATCGTTTGACCACCATCATTCATGGTTTGCATGATCGATAGGATTTTTTTTGAATTAATATCAAACACTGCTTTCGCATCAGCTTGATCTCCATTTTTTATTGGATCTCCAGCCAGAGTGAGAACATTATTAATACCCAGAGCGGAAGCCCCCATAAGATCACTCTGTATAGCTAATCTGTTTCGGTCTCTGCAGGTGACTTGGAAAATAGGATCAATTCCTTTATTTCTTACAATATTACAACCAGCCAGACTAGACATATGTGCTGTAGCACCCGGATTATCGGTGACGTTAACGGCGTGAACATAACCTTTTAGTAAATCAATCTTTTCCTCCATCTCAACAGAAGAAGCACTAATAGGTGCAGGGATTTCTGCAGTAATTGCAAAACCATCAGAGTTTAAAGTCTGTTCTAGGGTTTTAATTTTATCGCTCATAAGTTTTCTCTTTTTCGTCTTGAAATATGCTCTTTATTAATCCAACGGCCATGATTATATACACAAACAGGAGTGGTGGTGAGATTAAAAGCACGATGGTTTGAAAAGGTTTTAATTTTTCAATCCCCTTGAGATCAGGGGAATCGGCAGCACCTATCAGTAATGCCAAAGGTAGTAAGGCAATAAAGAATGCCCAGAAGATCCTATTCCAGATTTCCGGGTTCTCACCAGCTTTCATTTTCTTAGTAGCTGATGAGGCCAGGGTGTATGCTCCTGAGTCAAATGTTGTAGCCATAAAGACAAGGCTAAACACTCCGACAAAGGGAAGAATCCATTTTCCTAAAACCATTCCAGATATACTTCTTGAAACCATAACTGCTGGACTCTCATTGCTCCATATATCAATGAGAGGCATGATGCCGTTTGTTTCTAGATAAATAGCATTATTGCCCATGACCATAAAAAACAATGATGTTCCTAGAGTTCCAAAAAACAGACTGCCGAGAATCATCGTCCGTATGGTTCTTCCTCTTGAGATTCTCGCAATGAATATGCCAACAAATGGACCAAGACCAAAGAACCAAGCCCACATAAATATAGTCCAAGCTTTTGAGAATTCAGATTTTCCTAATGGCGGTGGACCAAGACTCATAGTAAAAAAATTCTTAATCATAAAGATCCAACTCTCAAAAGAGTTTTTAATTATAAAAAGAGTCGGCCCGAAAATTAATATGTATATCAAAACAAAGAAGGCTATATAAGCACAAAATTTACTAAGCCTTTGTATTCCTTGCTCGACACCAAAATAGATACTAATTGAATAAATTATCATGCATAACAACAAGCAGGAGACAGTAATAATGAGATTTTGCTCAATTGAAAAGAATTCAGTAATTGTTGCGCTGACCACTGGGGATGTGAAGCCTAAACCAGCCCCCAAAACGCCAACCAGTGCGATCATGTAGATTAAATCTATTAATTTAGCTAACTTTTGATTGCCCAAGACTGATTCACATCCTGTGCTTGTTTTTAAGCTACCTGAATTTCTGTTGTAATAACTATAACCCACCGCCACTCCAGGGAAACAATAAATTGCCCAGCCAATAATCCCCAAAAAACCCATACTCAGGTTCATCATCTTCTCTTCCTAATACAATCCCTCCATATTTACTGATAGCTAGAATCAATAGAAATAAAAGCGTTAAGAGCCCCATGATCAAGTAAATTGCACCTAAATTGCTTGCAATCCACTCGTAGGCTTGATCCAGTAGTTCATTGGTGGCCATGGGTGCAATAAACATAGGCGCTAGTATGGCCAGAGTCGCTAGGACCGTTAGAGCAAAATTTGTCCAATCTATATTTTCTTTATTCTTCAGGATACTGTTTTCCCTCTGTAATTAGAGCTTTTACAGTTTAGATAAAACAGATGAATAGTCCAGCACCATATAGTTTCCTATGAAATTCGAATTATTATGAATTATTAAGTATTATTACCCGCACTTTATATTATGTTTAAAACATCTAAATTAGTCATTAGCCCTCGAGTCAGGAAATCCCCGTATTTTGACTCGACGATGAAGTATGGCGCTCAAGCTTTTACAGTGTATAACCATATGTATCTGCCCATTGCTTTCGAAGGTCCTGAGGAAGACTATAAAAAATTGCTTAATGGCGTTCAGCTGTGGGATGTTGGCTGTGAGCGTCAAGTCGAAATTAAGGGTCCTGATGCCGAGGCTTTATCTCAATTTTTAACGCCTAGAAACATTAAAAAATGCTCTAAAGGTCAAGCAATGTATGCGCCTTTTCTCGATTTTAAAGGGGGATTTATTAATGATCCTGTAATGTTAAAGATTGATGAAGACCATTTTTGGTTTTCATTGTCAGATGGAGATTCTCTGCTATGGGCACAAGGGATTGGTGCAGGATATAATTTTGATGTAGAAATCATTGAACCAGATGTCTCGCCATTGCAGGTCCAAGGACCTAATTCAACTCAGTTAATGGCAAGGGTTTTCGGAGATTGGATTGATGAATTAGGGTTTTATAAGTTTAAAGAGCTAAATCATGATGGTATTCCTATGGTGATTGCGAGAATGGGATACAGCAGAGAAAGGTGCTATGAAATCTTCCTTCAAGATCATTCTAAGGGAGATGAATTATGGGAAATGCTCTGGCAGGAAGGTCATGATTTAAATATAAGTGCAGGAACACCCAATGTAATTTTGAGGCTTGAGGCAGGCATTCTCAGTTATTTAGGCGATATGGACAGAACAAATAACCCCTATGAAGTTGGTTTAGATTGGATGATTGACCTTGATCAAGAAGATGATTTTATCGGCAAGGAGGCATTACGTGAAATCAATCTAAAGGGACCAAAAAATAAATTAATGGGAGCTGAAATCCATGGTGAGCGGATGACTGTTTTTAATTCGGAACCTTGGCCTGTTTTAATAGATGGCAAGAACGTAGGATCCATGAATGCATTGGTTTATTCGCCAAGGCTCGATAGGAACATCTGTTATACCATTCTTGATGTTAATCATGCTAAGAGCGGTACGGATATTGTTATTTGTTCTCCTGACAAAGAACTAAAAGCGACTTTGGTTGATCTCCCATGGTTTGACAGAGCCTGATATGAGTCATTTTGAACCACCAATCAAAGACATGCTATTCGCTTTGGATGAATTTATAGGTCTTGAGAAGCTGAATCAAATAGAAGGGCTTGATCAAGAAATTGATAGGGAGTTTTTATCCTCAATTTATAGTAGCGCAGCAGAAATAGCGTCTGAAGTCATAGCACCCACCAATATTGATGGAGATCGCCTAGGGGTTACCTTGAAAGACGGTAGAGTTGAAGTTCCGCCAGGGTATAAAGAAGCCTATGAAGCCTATATTTCAGGCGGGTGGCCTACCTTGAGTTTCAATTCTAATTTTGGGGGCCAGGGATTGCCTAGTCTGGTTTCAATGCCAATTAATGAAATGGTAATGGCAGCGAATTTTTCTTGGGCACATTTGGTGTTATTGACCAATTCAGCTATTAGAGCGGTTGAATGTCATGCAGAGAAATCTTTGCAAGATCTATTTCTTGGTAAATTAATTTCGGGTGAATATTCTGGAACCATGAATCTAACCGAACCACAAGCAGGTTCAGATCTTTCGGTATTAAATACATCAGCTGTCCAATCGGGTGATCATTTTTAAGGGCATTTCACTATTTTTAGTTCCAAAATTCCTAGTTAACGATGATGGAAGTTTGGGAGAGAGGAATAATCTTGAGGCAGTTTCAATAGAACATAAACTTGGTATCCATGGATGTGCGACTTGCGTAATGAGCTTTGAAGATGCGACAGGTTATTTGGTTGGCGAAGTTAACGAGGGACTTTCTTGCATGTTTACCATGATGAATGATGCAAGAATAGGAGTGGCTTGCGAAAGTGTTGCTATAGCTGAACGATCTTATCAGCAAGCTTTGTCTTATTCTAAGGAAAGAGTTCAAGGCAGATCCAATGATCAGTCTCAGAGAGTGAGCATTATTCATCATCCCGATGTAAGAAGGATGTTATTGAAAATGAGATCTCAAATAGAGGTCATGCGCATTCTTGTTTACCTCAATACTCTGGAATTGGATCTGGCTGCTAATAATGAGCAGCATAGTCTAAGAGCCGATCTTCTTACTCCAATTACAAAAGGGTGGTGCAGTGAATTGTGCCAGGAAATTACTTCAATTGGCCTGCAAATTCATGGCGGCATGGGTTATGTAGAGGAGACCGGGGCAGCTCAACATTTTAGAGACTCTAGGATTACCACCATTTATGAAGGGACCACAGGAATCCAGGCTAATGATTTGATAGGTCGGAAAGTTATCAGGGATAACGGCGCCGAACTCAATCGATTCATCTCTGAGATATCTTCTGAGATTGATGCTATTGATTCAGATCAAGCGAATCTTGCAAACATTAAAAAGAGTATGCAAGAAGCGATAAGCGTTGTTGAGGATTCTGTGAATTATATTTTAGATTCTCAGACAGATGATCCTTTCCTTGCCGGATCAGCTAGCTATAATTTTTTAATGCTAATGGGAACTTTTACAGGCGGATGGATCGCTTGTCGCTCTGCCTTATTAGCCTTAAAAAATATAGACGATGGGAATGATAGGGAATTCTATAAGGGAAAGTTGGTTTCTTCTAATTTTTTTATCGAGCAGTGTTTGCCAATGATTCATTTTTATTCAAAAGCACTAATGTCGGGTTCCAAAACTACAATGGCTTTATCTGAAGACCAATTTTAATCCTCTAAAGCTTTATGCCAATTCTATTCTCTATTTCCCTCTTATAGGAGGCTGTAAGCATCTCCCATTCAATTTTCATCCATGGAGTGTAATCTTTTTTTGAATTTCTTATTCTTTCTTGTAAATCATCAGGCTTTATAAATTTCCAATCATCGATCTCTTCAGGATTAGCCTTAATCTCTCCATCAAAAAGACCCACATAGACATGACATAACTCATGTTCGCTGCCCAGATCTTTGTATTTTGCATGATAGGTAAATTTATACAAATAATGCACTGGGCATTCAATACCTAGTTCCTCCTTTAATCGCCTTTTAACAGCCAACTCCATCTGTTCATTTTTCTGAGGATGACTGCAGCAGCTATTGGACCAGTGAAGATCCCATAATTCTTTATTGGAACTTCTTTTTTGAATGAGCAATTCGCCTAAAGGATTAAAGATAAAAACGGAAAATGCTCTGTGCAACGTACCATTTCCTTCATGACATTCAGACTTTGATTTAAAACCTAATGCTTTATCCGACTCATCGACCAGTATTAATAAGTCTTTGTTTTTCTCTTCTAATGTCAGTTCAGCATTCACGGATTATGGATTTCAACGACTAGGGTTTCATAACCTTCAGACTCAATAGCAGACTTAGTGATATCAATATCTTTGCACAAAGCAATGACAGCTCCACCACCACCACCACCGGTTAATTTAGCACCTAATGCCCCTGATTCTCTTGCAATCATGATGAGTCGTTCAAGTTCTGGTGTTGAGACTTGAAGTGTGTTTAATAGTCCATGATTGATATTCATTAATTGGCCAAGCAACTCAAAATCATTGTTTTGTATTGCCTGGATTGATTGAAGGGCTAGAGAATCGATTTCATCAAAGATTTTTTCATAAACCCCAGGATTCTTTTTCCAAAGATCCCTGACAATACCGACAGTTTTCGCGGTGAGACCTTCAGTGGATGAAAAGCCAATCAAAATTGAAAATGTTTCGTTGATATTTAAGGGTTCGATCAATGGGTTATCTCCGTTTCGAAAAATTAAGGGATGCCCATATGTCGCCATCGTATTGTCAATACCGCTTGGATTCCCGTGTGCAATCTTTTCAGATTCAAGGGCCATTTGGTTTATTTCATCTTGGTTTAATGCCAGCTTAAAATGATTATTTAGGGCCTTGATAATTGAGACGGCTATTGCAGCAGACCCACCTAAACCCATGCCTCTAGGAATATCTGAGAAAACCTCAATCTTCATACCTTTCTTACTAAGCCCCATTTGATCCAATATCAGGCCAGCAGGTTTTTCGAAGGATTGTCTTTTCTTAGGGTTTTTATCAAGCCTATATTCGACTCCCCAAGAAGGGATCATTAATAGTAATTCATCCTCTGTATCC
>LULT01000034.1_pt1 | contig 21249 bp, 17 predicted proteins | sample 728141 | NCBI WGS metagenome assembly LULT01 (sample SAMN03860282, study PRJNA289734) | marine metagenome | biome: seawater column; feature: ocean; material: water; isolation source: Red Sea water column Station 108 - depth 100m | place: Saudi Arabia: Red Sea | collected 2011-10-15 | depth 100 m | reverse complement strand
GAGCCATCAACAATTGCAGCATCTACAACAGTGCCTTTCCCAGTTTTTTGTGCATTTAGCAAGCCAGCCAACATCCCGGCAACTAAATACAGAGAACCTCCACCTATGTCTCCAACCAATGTTGGTGGGGTAAAGGGTGCTTGACCTGCTGGAGACGCATACCAAAGAGCGCCAGATAACCCTATATAATTTAAGTCATGTCCTGCCTGTTTCGATTTAGGTCCATCTTGACCCCAACCCGTCATACGACCGTAAACCAAACTTGGATTTTCTTTTAAAACCACTTCTGGGCCAACGCCTAATCTCTCCATTACACCAGGTCTGAAACCTTCGATTAATCCATCAGAAGTTTGCAGTAATTTTTTTAGGTTTGTTAAATCATCTTCTTCTTTTAGATTCAGAATGATTGAACGTTTACCTCTATCGATAATATTTCTTTCAGGCATACCAGGCATGGGTTGAGAATGACGGTGAACAACGATGACGTCAGCACCTAAATCGGCCAGCATCATTGAAGCGAATGGCCCTGGTCCCAAGCCTTCAATTTCAATTATTCGAATCCCTTCCAACATGTCTTTATTTTATTATAAATTTTTCAAACTTTGATACATCTCTTTGGTGCTTAAAGACTAATCAGAAGAATCATAGTAAAGCAATAAATGAAGTTGTTTAGAATTTTTCTTATAATGGCTCTACATTTGTATTCGAGAGATCATGGGTCTAACACTATTTGAAAAGGTTTGGAATCATCATTCCATTTGTGACTTAGGTGATGGAAATGAACTATTGTACATCGATAGAATCTTCCTTCACGAGAGGACAGGGAGCATCGCTCTCAAATCTTTAGAAGAAAGGAACCTAGCTATTCGTAATCCCTTGCAAGTGTTTGCAACGATTGATCACATTGTCGATACCTTTCCAGGAAGGGATGACGAGACGCTTATGCCAAGTGGTTCTGATTTTATAAAATCGCTAAGAAAATCTGCCAAGCAATCGGGGATTAATTTCTTTGATCTTGACAACCCGGATCAAGGGATTGTTCATGTGGTCTCGCCTGAACAAGGCATTGCTCTGCCTGGAATGACCTATATTTGTCCTGACTCGCACACATGCAGTTTAGGTGCATTAGGAACCTTAGCTTGGGGGGTTGGGTCCACAGAATGTGAGCATGCTCTGGCAACAAATACTCTAATTAAGAAAAAGCCACAACTCATGCAAATCAATATCGATGGTAAATTACCTAGTGGCGTTACCTCGAAAGATATTGTTCTGCATTTGATATCGGAATTTGGCTCCAATGGTGCTAAGGGTTATGCAGTCGAATTTACCGGATCAACAATTACTGATCTTGAAATAGAATCAAGGCTTACATTGTGCAATATGGCTGTAGAGTTTGGAGCTGTAACCAGCTTAATAGCTCCAGATGAGAAGACATTCTCTTATCTAGAAAATAAGAAGTTTACACCCAAAGGCGATGATTTTTTAATGGCAGTCAAGGAATGGAGGGAGCTTAAGTCGGACCCAGAGGCAAAGTTTGACAAAATAATAAACCTTAATTGTTCTAATCTTACCCCTTATGTGACATGGGGTACTAGCCCACACCAAGCCGTACCGATTGATGAAATTATCCCTTTGTCAGAACAACTCAATGAAGACCGCGAAAGAAAATCGATGAACAGAGCTCTAGAATATATGGATCTAAGTGAAGGTGAAGCCATTAAGGGTAAAGCTATCGATGCGGCTTTTATTGGGTCATGCACAAATAGTCGAATCAGCGATTTAAGGGCTGCAGCTCAAGTGCTTAAGAATAAGAAAGTAGCCAAGGGGGTTAAGGCAATATGTGTCCCAGGTTCATCTCAAGTCAAAAAACAGGCCGAAGAAGAAGGGTTGGACAAAATATTTATCTCAGCAGGATTTGAATGGAGAGAGTCAGGGTGTTCGATGTGTTTCTTTGCAGGGGGTGAGAGCTTCGGTCATAACGAACGAGTTATTTCAACCACAAATAGAAATTTTGAGAATAGACAAGGTAAAGCCACAAGAACCCATCTTGCTTCACCAGAGACAGTGGCTGCCTCAGCGATTAATGGAAAAATATCTCAGGCAAGCACAGGAATAGAATCATGAAACCTTTTGAGACATTCTCTGGAATTGTGGCACCTTTGATTAGAATGAATATCGATACGGATGCCATTATTCCAAGCCGAGAAATGAAGTCTGTCTCTAAACAAGGACTCGCCGATGGTTTATTCTCAGATTGGAGATACGAATCGGTAGAATCAAGAAAAGAAAATAAAGATTTCATTCTCAATCAATCTCCATTCAATAAAGCCACTATTCTTCTCTCAGGAAGAAACTTTGGTTGCGGATCATCAAGAGAACATGCTGTTTGGGCTCTAAGTGAATGGGGTATAAAAGTTATCATAGCGCCAAGTTTTGGGAGTATTTTTTATAGCAATTGTATAAAGAATGGCCTGCTACCCATCACTTTAGATGAAAATAAAATAGATCTATTAGAGGGCTTTGTATCTATCGACCCCTTAAAAAACCAATTATCTGTTGATCTTGCTAGCAGAATCATTAGTTTTGGTACGGAAACCATAGAAGATTTTCCTATAGGGACAAAAGATCGAGAATCCTTAATAAATGGCTTGGATGAAATTGAGCAAACCCTAGATAAAATATCTTTAGTCAACGAGTTCGAGACATCCCATAAGGCAAAGAACCCGTGGCTCTAAAAAAGCAATCCCAAAATAGATGTTTTTGAAATCAAATAGTTTATGATGTCGCTATGAAAAATCTCTTCTTAATTTTGTTATTCATTCCCTTGAGCCTTGATGCAAGTGAAAAAGATCATGAATTAATTATGGCTACTTTATACGTTCAATCTTCGGCAGAGTTTTATGCCAATTCAAGCACCATTTATCGATCAGCTCAAAATAATTTAGATGCATTATTGTCCGATAAAAATCATACGGCAGCGCTTGAACAGTTAGAAAATTTCAGTGACAAACCACCGGCAATTATCCTTGATGTTGATCAGACAGTATTAGACAACAGTGCATATCAAGCGAGAATCATTGAGAAGGGAACTGCTTACCCAGATGGCTGGTTTGATTGGGCAAAAGAAGAAAAGGCAGAATTTATGCCTGGTGCACTTGAATTTATGGAATACGCACAATCAAAAGGCGTGGAAATATTTTTTGTGACCAACCGAGATCTTGAGATAGAAAAAGCGACAATCAATAATTATATAGCCCTTGGTTTCAGCACTTCTTCGGAAGAGAATATTCTATCTCGAGGGGAAAACGGTTGGGGATCTAACAAAACATCAAGAAGAGAATTGATTGCAAAAGATTATCGTATAGTGATGATGTTTGGAGATAATTTTGGCGACTTTGTAGGCAACAATGAAAATCTGCTCTCTCCCAAAGACAGAGTTGAAGCCATCAAGAAATACTCAAAATATTGGGGCACATCTTGGTACATGTTCTCGAATCCAATGTATGGAGCATGGGAAGGATCGATCATAGATTTTAATTACGGGCAACCTAGAGATGAACTCCTGCAAAAAAAGTTAGATGCCTTAGACTCTAAATGAGGTCATTTTTAAAATACCTATCCATTATTCTGATTACCTCTGTCTTAACGATCGTTGCTTTGATGCAAATTGCACCATTTATTATCGTAGTTCCCAAAAAAGACACCCAAGAAATTGAGATTAATTTTGACCAGAACGTTACAAAAAAAGAATTAAAAGTAGTAGGTAGGAAAGCTAAAAATATCATTCTTTTAATTGGTGACGGCATGGGTATTAATCAAATAACTGCCTACAGAATTGCCAAGGGAGGCCCGAATTATACTTCGGCCTTTGATAAATTTCCCCACACAGGCTTGATTAAAACTCATGCCATTAACACATTAATTACTGATTCGGCTGCCTCTGCTACTGCTTATAGCTCAGGCATTAAAACTGTTAATGGATATTTGGGAGTTAATAAGGATAAAGAGGTGGTAGAAAATATAACGGAAATGTTACATGAGAAAGGATACGTGACAAGTTTAATTGCAACATCTGAAATTACCCATGCAACACCAGCTGCATTTGTGGTTCACAATGAGTCAAGAGACAACACAGATGAAATAGCTGAACAGTTATTCAGATCCAATAATTTTATTTCGCTCGGTGGAGGAAGAGATTTTTTTATCCCTGAAGATCTAGGAGGCCAACGAGAAGATGGCTTGGATATTCTCACTCTGATAAAAGAGGAAGAAGCCTACCTAGGATCTAGATCTGACTTAATTAATTTTCAATTAGACCCATCAAAAAGAATTTTTGGGTTATTCTCGAAAGAGGGGTTTATTCGTGAAGAAAATGAACCTGATCTACTAGAAATGCTTGATTTTTCATTGGAGCAATCCAACAAGATGATTTCAAATAATTGCACTGGTTTTTTCATAATGGCAGAAGGCTCACAAATAGATTGGGAGGGCCATGAGAATAATTTTAATGGTGTCTACAAAGAGATGGATGAATTCAATCAGGCCGTCGATAGAGCCCTAAAGTTTGCTGAGTCAGATCAAGATACTCTCGTAATAGTTCTCTCGGATCACGAAACAGGAGGACTTCTTATAGAAACAGATACCTGGGAAAGAAACCCTCAGCCTAGAAACAAAATGAAAATTTCATGGAACACAGCAGTTGGATTAGGAACTCATACAGGAACAATGATTCCCGTATTCGCCTATGGGCCTGGGTCAGAAAATATAGGTGGAGTAATGGATAACACAGATATATTCTTCATTATGGAAGAAGCGCTCGGCATTGATAATCTAGCTGAGAGAAAATGTTTATAATAAAGAAGCACCGTTAAGATAAGAAGAGGATGATGTGGCTGAAATAGATATATTAGTAAGTGAAGTTGGACCTAGAGACGGTCTCCAAAGCATAGATTCTATTATGTCAACCGATGACAAGAAAAAGTGGATAAAAGCTGAATCTGAGGCCGGGGTTAGAGAGATTGAGGTGGGTTCGTTCGTACGCCCAGATTTATTGCCACAGATGGCAGACACAGCAGAAATTGTCCAATACGCAAAAAGCCTACCAAACCTTACTGTTGCTGCCTTAGTGCCTAATTTTAAGGGCGCAAAAAATGCAATCGATGCCGGAGTGGACAAAATGTGTCTTCCTTTATCGGTCAGTGAAACCCACAGCAAAGCCAATTTGAATAAGAGTCATGAAGAGGTTCTAGCTGAGATAAAAAAAATAGCCGAATACATCAAAACTCTTGATGAAGACAAAAGACCCGAGTTTGAAGGCAATTTGTCTACTGCTTTTGGTTGCACCTTAGAGGGTAAAGTTTCAGAAAAGGTTGTTGTGTCCCTAGGTGCACAAATGATGGAATTAGGCTGTGATGAAGTCGGTTTATCTGATACAACCGGTTACGCCAATCCCATGCAAATTAAAAGACTGATTGGATTACTTAAAAGTGAGGTCGGTGATCACAATCTAACCAGTATGCATTTACATAACACCAGAGGCTTGGGTTTAGCTAATGCTTTAGCCTCCATCGAGGAGGGAATCACCACTCTGGATTCATCACTTGGTGGTATTGGGGGATGTCCTTTTGCACCTGGTGCCAGTGGAAATATAGTTACTGAGGATTTAGTTTTTATGTTGGATTCTATGGGCCTAAAAACTGGCATTAATATCGAGGCTCTTATCGAAGTCAATAAAACTGTTAAAACATTTCTGCCGAACGAAGAACTCTATGGTTTCACAATAGATTCAGGGCTTCCCAAAGGTTATAGCAAAGGCGGATGGGGCACTAATTGATTGAGCTTTAAAGCTTGTATTTGAAGTCAATAAACATTTTTTTGTAATCAATATTCATTTTCTTCTGGTTATCAAACCACGTTAGCTCAACACTAAGTTTTTTTGAAAAATTATAGCTAAGATTGAGTTGGTGACCCTTATGGCCAACCCCACCTCCACCAAAGTCTGAGTCTACAAGGGCAGCAAAGACAGCATTTGCTTCAGCGTCTTTATAAAAATAGGTTACTTTCCATAGATCATTTAATGTGAGCTTGGCTCCAATGAGGAAGGCTGTATCATTTTCGTCTGCTTTAGAGTTTTTTGCAAAATCAACAAAATAGGTAATTGGAAGTAAATCAGAACCTATTGTTGTCTTCATCTCAGCAGAGAGGTTAGTAACATTATAGTTATTGAGGTAGTAATTATTTGCATCGACAGGATTGCCAAATAATTTGCCGTTCCATGTGATATCAGATGCTGGCCTTCCCTTGATATCATCAAAATTGTATTGAGCTACAGCAATCTTATAAATTGTATCTGCGGATACTTTTTTATTTAATCCGGCCTGTAGACCTATTATGTTTACAGCCTTAGGACCTCCCTCATCAAACTTAATGAGTCCGATATTTCCAAAAAAACCATCCTTTTTATGGCTAATAGCAATTCCCTCAGGGTTGTAGTCTCCATCGAAGAGAAGCTGACTCTTATTGGGTTTAAAAAAAGGATTGGACATTTTACCCAAAGACACGGATGACGAAGCTGTTAACAAATAATCAATGTAAGCCTGATCCATTCCAATATCACTGAAAGTAAAGCCAGTGCCTAGAGTTTGGTTGGCAGATGTTGTGTTCTCCTCTGCTGTGGCTAGCCTAATTTTAATTTTTAATCGTTCGTTATCTGAATATTGAAATCCTAAGCGTGAGCGGATTCTATTTCTTCTTCGTTTGGAGGACTTACTGCTATCGTCAGTGTATTCATATCGAAATCTAAAGTCATAAGATGTTGTCACCTCTGAAGCTGATAGCGATTGGGGAAAAATAAAGAAACATATGATGGACACAAAGAATAGGTTTGATCCTATTTTATAAATCATTACTTTCCTCTACCCAAAGAAACCTTTTAGAGCAAAGAAAAAGAGGATGGATAATCCAGCACCGATGGGCAGTGTGACAATCCAAGATAAAATAATTTTTCCAACAACCCCAAGATTAATTGCACCAATGCCTCTTGCTAGACCAACGCCCAGTACTGCACCAACCAGAGTATGCGTTGTTGAAATCGGCAAACCTGTTCCCGAGGCAATCACAACTGTTCCTGCAGCGGCAAGCTCAGCTGCAAAACCTCTGCTAGGAGTTAACTCTGTAATGGACCTACCTACAGTCATCATGACTCTATAACCCAACATCGCTAGCCCAATCACAATACCTGTAGCTCCAATCAATAAAACCCAGGGCGGTAGAATTGATTTAGAGGCTATCTCGCCACCGCTATTTACCACCGATACAATTGCTGCTAGAGGGCCTATGGCGTTAGCCACATCATTCGACCCATGAGCAAAAGCCATTGCACAAGCTGTAAACACCATTAAAACGGCGAAGACTCGCTCTACCCCATCAAACATGGCACCATTTTTTTCTTGAGTCGTATTATCTATTCTCTGCAATGCAAGGGTTCCTAATAAAGCAATGATCAGCGCGAACACAAGAGACCAGGCAATAGCTTCAGTGCCCGTAAAGGTTAACCCAACATGTTTTAGTCCTTTTAAGAAAGTTACCATAGCAACTACAAAACCTGCTAAAAACATGTAGAAGGGAACATATCTTTTTGCGCTCATGAAAGGATCTGATGTTTGCAGAATTAATTTCTTAACACTGGTAAATAACAGAAAAGAAATCGTTCCAGCCATCACTGGCGAGACTACCCAGCTGGCAACAATTGAGGCAACCTTACCCCATTGAACAACATCAACTCCTATTCCTACAGCGGCAAATCCTACTATGGCTCCAACAATTGAATGTGTTGTTGAAACAGGCCAACCGAAATATGAAGCAATCAATAACCAAATTCCTGCAGCTAACAAAGCAGCAATCATTCCATAAACTAAGAGTTGAGGCGTATCAGTAATTACAGCTGTATCAATTATCCCTTTTCGTATAGTAGATGTAACCTCACCACCTGCTAGATAGGCTCCCGCAAATTCAAAGATACATGCAACTAATACAGCTTGAGCTAATGTTAATGCTCTTGCGCCTACAGAAGTACCCATTGCATTTGCAACATCGTTTGCCCCGATACCCCAGGCCATAAAGAAACCACAAACACAGCCTACAACCAGTAAGATAAAACCATAATCAGCAATTACTTCCATAATTCTTTTCCTTAAATCATTTTGATACTAGACGCACTAGAAGGTGGCCTACAGTCTGGGAAATGTCGGCAAGAGACCCAACCTTATTGATGACATCATAGAAAAACATGACCTCTACAGGATCATATTTTTTCTCATGTTCAAAAAATTTATTTCTCAAGGCTATTTCTAATTCATCGTTTTCTTTCTCGATTTGCTCTAACTTAGAAACTATATCGCTTAAAACAGAAACATCAGAAGATCCAAATCCTGTTTTTTGCATTTCATCAACTTTCCTAATTGCATCAGATGCTTGATTAGCTGCTTTTATTGCAGCTTTAGAGCAATTCATAAAGTCCTCAGCAACCTCTTTAGGAATTTCCATTTTTCTGCCAATCATTACACCTGAGATATCTTTTGCTGCATTAGGAATGCCATCCATGGTGAACACCAAATCCAGTAAATCCTGTCTGGAGACACTCATAAAGAGTGATTTTGGAAGGTTGTTTCTAATATTATTTTTTATATCATCTGCCTGATTCTCTAAAGTCACAATGTCTTCCCTGCATTCAAATGCAGTTCTCCAATCTGATTCAGAAACAGCCTTTAAAAAATTTTCTAGGGCATTGGTTGATTTATTACCTAGAATCATGTGTTCTTGTAACCCTGAAAATGGGGATTCAGCTAACATACCTAGGAAACTTTCATTACTCATAACTTTTTACCTCTAAAATAAATTAATTAGACTCTATTCTAATTATTCATTTTCCCAGTAAATATATTTTTACTGGGAAGAATAATAGTAAAGAATTGTTACAGTAATATTACAGAATTTAGACTATTTATTTTTTTATTCTGTCTGTTGGAAAATGACAAATAAACTCACTGCCTACGCCAATTGTACTTTTTATTTCCAAAGTTGCATTATGATTCTGTAAAGCATATTTCACAATGGCTAAGCCTAATCCAGTGCCTCCCATGTCTCTTGATCGCCCCTTATCTATACGATAGAACCTTTCTGTTATTCTTTTGAGATGCTTTTCTTCCATACCTATCCCATTATCTTTGATCGAAAGATGCCCTCCATTTACATCAACATTCCAAGAGACTTCAATTTCCCCTTTTTGATCGGAATAACGAAGAGCATTTTCGACAATGTTATTTATTACAGATTGAATTCTAAATTCGTCACCCTTAATTAACGCCGGTCGAGGAAAATCAACCTTGAAGCTTTTGGGAGGGTTGCTTCTTTTCATAGCAGCATTCTTTGAAGAATTTACTATTAGTTCTATATCAATGATTTCTTCATCGATTTGATTTGCTTCAGATTCTAGTTGAAATAATACCAATAGATCAGATAGGACTGATTTCATTCTCTCTGATTGCTTGCCAAGCTCTTTTATGGGTTCTTTCCAATTATCAGGCATAGAATCATCATGAAGCATCATTTCAATATATCCTGCAATTACAGTCAATGGAGACCTTAATTCATGAGATGCATTGGCAGCAAAATCGGTACGAATTGTCTCCAGCTTTATTGGTTTACTGATATCTCTCAAGACCATGAACTTTTCATCATCCCGAAATGGAATAAGCTGCAAAGATAAAAACTTTTCTTTATCGCTAGGCGCAATTACCTCTATTGTCTTCTCGCTATCAGTATCTTCTATAAATGCAGAAAAATTTTGATTAGAGAAATAACTTCTTATATTTTTTCTAGCGTATTTATTTTCTAGATCTAACCATTCTGAAGCATTTTGGTTATACCAAGATATTTGATTGTTTTTATCCAGCAATAAAAAGCCGTCTTTGCTCAAATTTGTGACAGTTTCTATTTCCTGAATAAGGTTGGGTTTATTTGAAAAAAACAGTGATTTTATTCTTGAAAACACAAGCAACTATAGGTTAAAACCGTAACCAGTGCCCCTGACAGTTTGAATAAGGTTACCTAATTTATGATTCTCGAGAAGACTTCTTAATCTTCTTATGTGAACATCTACAGTCCTTTCTTGAAAAAAATTCCCTTGCCCCCAAACATGATCCAATAACTGAGCTCTGCTATAAACTTTTCCATTATTCTGCATTAAGAATCTTAATAATCTATATTCTCTTCGACCAATATGCACTTTCTTGTTCTTTATAAAAACTTGATGGGAATCAAGATCAAACTTTATATCGCCAAATACTAATTCATCACTATCCCCATATGTCCTCCTGAGAACCGCTTTGATTCTTGCTATTAATTCTTTTTGAGAAAAGGGCTTTGTTATGTAATCATCTGCTCCACTTTCTAGACCCAAGACTTTGTCTTTCTCTTCAGCCTTAGCAGTCAACATAATCACTCCAATATGTTTTGTAACATCATCATTCTTTATTTGCCTAGCTAATTCTAGTCCACTTCCATCTGGTAACATCCAATCAATTAAAATTAAGTCAGGTAAATTTGATTGCATTGCCAACAAAGCATTTGAACAGTCTTTAGAATCAATAACCTTATAACCCGCCCTAGATAATGAAAACTTTATCATGGAGCTTATTGCGATCTCGTCTTCAACTATTAGGATTGTTTGACTCATAACTGCTTTTTGTTATCTATTTCAGCAGTCTTATCAATTATATATGCTATTAAATCATTTCTATCTTGCTTCTTGCGCATACCCGAAAAAACCATTTTATTACCTGGGATCATTTCATATGGTTTTTCTATCCATTGATCAAGGTTGTCTAAATTCCAATAAACATTAGATTGCTTAAGAGCCTCAGAATATTCATACCCCTCTATGCTTCCAGCTTGCTGATTAATAATCCCATATAGACTTGGCCCGATCCTATTGGTTTCATTAGGCTTGAGTGAATGGCAAGCCCTGCATTGGATATAGAGCTTCCTCCCTCTCTCTATATCGCCAACTGTCATTATCGTTTCTAGATTAGTAATACTAGTAGGTGGAACAGATTCTACTTTTCCATTATCGGGGCTCTGTTGATCGCTACAAGAGATCAATAGAAGAGAAACGATAAGTAAACTTAGATTCTTCGAGCGGATCATAAGTATGTCAATCGTCACTCATAAATAACTGGACCGGTATCTTCTTCTAAGTTAAATTCGGATAATTCTGGGTGCTCTGCCATCATTCTCTTAGAGTACTCCTCTGGCAATTGGTCGATTGAATCTAACTTCACACCTGATGCATGCCAAAGCGTATGACCTTCAACATCATCCATGTCCATCCATGGCAACCAAGGCATTAACACAGTGGCTGTAAACATCGTAGATAATGAAAGATTATTTGCGTCAAGAAATTCATCCAAAGGAGCAAACATGGTCATTCTCTGTACTCTCGGTGGACTTAATCCTGGAGGGTATGAAGTCTGATTATGCAGCCAAACCGTCTTGGGACCAAAAGTCCAATCTAGGATTAAAGGTTTATCAGGCATCTGATCAATAAAAGATGTTGGTCTAGAGCCCATAGTTGAAATATTCATACCCCTTCCCAAACTAGCTCGTCTGATATTTGGTGACACTTTATTTACTTTGCCTGTATAAGGATTTCTGTAATCCCGTATCATTTCTCCACTATCAACATCTCTAAAAAAGGTCAGCATATTCCCAAGGATTTCATACGATCCATCATCTTGCGGAATAACCTTGTAACTCTCCATCCCTTCGATTTTGACCATGGGGATCGGTTGCTCAGACCCTTTTTGAAAATACAGCGTCCCATTGTAGTGCCAAGGGACCTGATCTTCATTGCCTAGAGTTGATTGCATTCGCATGAGGCTTAACAAATTATTCACTGGCAAAGTCAAATCGGGTGCTGAAGAAGGCACGGTTCCACTAACCATGCTCTCAGTTTTATCAGAAGCAAGAACCGTGGCCAAACCAAGGCCCATTAAAAACTCTCTTCTTAATAACTTCATCGACATCGTATCTCCTTATATTTCCTAATTAACATTCATTGATTCTATATGGTCGGTAACCTTATCTGCAAGGAACTCAGCCACCGCGTGATGATCTTCTGTGACCTGCCACATTGCCCATGTGCCTCTATATTGATCTTGCACTGGCTGGTTTGGATCAGCAGGACCAAGTTCAGCTTGATAGCCTAAATGTCCAAATTCAGAAACGTCATAAGCTAGAGAGGGATCCAGATCATCTCGTCTCTGGTCAAGCTTTGCTTGCCTAGTTGGGGGGTAGGGCTGAGAGGTGCTGCACCCTCCCATTTCGAAGCAACACTCCTCGGTTTGATTTGCATCAACAGTGCTGGCACAAGATTGAGAGACCCATATTCCCCAATAATCAGCGAAGGGGTGACCATATTCTGGATAGGTGTCAAAGTCCAAAGAATTGAAATACAGCCAATTCTTATAACCGATTTCCTTTCCGACCTGATTGGGAACTTCTACGAGATTAAGAACAGAATTTTCCATGATCTGAGGAAATGCCACGACAATATGCTTAACGTTATTTTTTCTGAGTTGATCAAGCGCTTCCCAATATCGATAACCCCATTCAGCTGAAGGTCTTTCTCCGTCAGTATCATGAAGGATATTGTAACCTAGGTTCTCACCCCTCATTTCACGTGTTCTTTCCATTTGTGTGAAAGCTGGAGGAGCCGGTCTAACTCTTTCATTGATGACCATGTCGCCAAACCAGCCTCCGAGAATGTTTTCTTCACGCAACTCTGGGTAATTTTCTAACAATGCCTTTTTAATATTCTTGTTAAGGGTAAGCGTGTCATTAATTTTTGGATCAAACACTTCATTGCACGATAAAATACCGTGATTCACCATAAGCACAGCGGTGTCCTTAATTGAGATCTCTTTGTTAAATTGAGCTGCAATGCCATCGGCTTGGAATTTAGCCAACCTCATGTCCTCGATAACAGGATTGGGGTAATCGGAAAATTCTACTATAGGATTAAGCTCAGGCTTACCTTTAGACCGCGTCCACCCAGAAGGGTCTTGTGGGTATGATTTCACCATTAGGTTGTCAGGATCATTGACCCATTCAATAACCACGTTATCCCCGGTGGTTTTGTTGTGCTCATCAATGACTCCTCTAGCAGCAGTATAAACGTCAAAGGATTTTGAGAAACGAGCTCCGGCAGTCGTTAGATCCACCATAATGAATCGCTCAACTCCCACCTTTAGGAGCCTTTCGATGGGCCCATCAATATCGTAACGATTAGGATCGCAAAATAACCAAGACCAATCCCCTTTCCCACAAAAAGCAAGTATTGAACCGTCTTCAGTTCCGGGGTAATACAACATTCTCGGATTAGCCAACTCTTTAATATCAGGGCTCAACCAAGACATCTTATCGACAATAAAATCGATTTCGTATTGATCTTCATAATCGGTCATGATTTCAACCAAATGCTCGGTCAGTTCAGCCTTAGATTTGGGGTACGGATCAACACCTCCGATCCGCTCATACTCAAAAGAATATTTACCCGTCTCTTTTGGTGCGTTTCCAAAAACCAAGAGTTGTGGCCAATAATCAGGATTCCATAAAATACGCTGATAGACCGGGCTATTTTTATCGTAGGAAAATATTTGGACTGTGGAATCCCAAACCTGTTGCTCTCCATAGGTCTCAAACCCACCGTGTGAGACATAAAGCACCCCTACCCTTGGTCGTTGCTTATCCTCAGGGTTGTTGGTTTGTAATTGATCCGAGTATTGAGCACAAGCTGACAAAAAGATGGTCACCATCAAGGGTATTAAAAATTTATAGTGCCTATTCAATACCTAGTGCTCCTGGGTTCATTAAATTCTTTGGGTCCAAGGATTGTTTTATTGATTTCAATGCATCAGAGGCCAATGCTTGTCTGCCTTTTTGGTATGGATAGCTCTTCCCAACTTGAAAATGAACAGCCCCTAGGTCTGAATATATGTCTTGTATTGAGGCTCGAAGCTCGGCAACCAGAGCTCTTCCTTCTTTATTTTCTGGGTAAGTGGGAAGCATATCAAGATACTCTTGATCCAAGTAGAGTTTGTGATAAACCGTCCGCTCATCTTGCCAATATAGAGCTACTTCGTAGAGAAAGCTGTGTGTGGAATAAGTCATATACATAGCACCTGCATAAACTGAGCACTCCTCCATTGCATCTTTCTTCTCCTCATAGAGATCCATCAGTCGATTGTGCATCTCTTGCATCTTTGAGAACGATAAAAGTCCGTGCATAGGCACCCAACGTTCGCCTTGGGGTCCTAAGATTGGATAGAGTGGCATAAAGGGCATAGCCCCTAAAACCGTTGGAATCGTATTGGCTATCTCGGTACCAAAAGAAGAAACGGCTTTTCTGGTTTGTGCCAGTTTACTTTTGACTTCGCTCATGGAATGGCCTTCAACGACAAAGTGAGCTGAATAATCATAACCGGTTAAGAATCTCTTGCCGGCAATGGCCATTTTGAACAACTGAAGAATCGCCTCAAGAGGATTGCGAGCCGTCCTTAAAACGGCAAAAGCCGCTTTAAAGGCATCAGCAATTGAAGTGCTTCCAAGTTGACCCTGTTGTAATTTAGGGTCCAGTCCCCAATTACTTGATACTGATTCTTCTCGTGCAGCAGCCGCCATTGCCTGACTCATGGCATCATAACTTTTAAAACCGTAAGAACAGGTAAGACTGTGACTGGGCAATTTAATTAGGCGAAGAGTAATGCTCGCTTTGATGCCCAATGACCCAGCATCACCAGAAAATAAACCGGTTAGATCAGGGCCATAATGCCTAAAGAATGGAGTGCTTTTTTCCATTGAAGAAGAGCCAGTTTTAAGAATTTCACCGCTTGCCAAAACAACGTCGTAACACAGGACAGACTCTGGCGAACCCCCGTATCTACTGGTTCCCATGCTGACACTATTTTGCGATGTCGAGCCGCCGACGGTGGCTTTTAACCCTGAGAACGGCCCCCAAAAAGGCGTCCTCAAATTTCTCTCGGCAAGCGCTGCAGCCATTTCTGCCCAAGTAACTCCTGGTTCAACGGTGATAAACATATCCTCTTCGTTGATCTCAATAATCTTATTGAGTCGAGAGGTATCGATGATAATTGATTGAGCGGTAGCGGGTAGATAAGCGTCTGTATAAGACGCCCCTCCTCCACGAGTAATAACTGCAACATCTAAACCGGTTGTAACCCTCACAGCCTCTTGAAGCTCTTCTGCTGAGCCCGGTTTAATAACAGCAATTGGAGTTTCAATTGACCTGTAGACATCCATGGAATAAAAAGACAGCGATTCTTGATCGGTTAAGACATGATCTTTTCCGACAGCTGCCTTTAGCACTTTAATTAAATTTTTCTCGATATCAGACATCTCTACACCTAGATCTCTATTGTCCACTCGCTCCTGTTTTCAGGCAGGGACTTAAAAATAATTCTATCGTTTATCTTTGCCATTCTACTAGCAAAAACATCTCTTAAATTGCCTTGCCATGTCAGAACAGTCAAATCCATTGAAAGATTAATTAAATCTTCCTCAAAATCATATCCTAACAAATCATTTGTCACTAGCTGCAATCGATCTCCGCCTTTTAATAATTCAATAGCTTTGTTGTGAACTGACTCAGCTTCAATATCTGGAGGTCTCCCCAATGCACTTGAGGCTTGTGACTTATACCACGGAAAATATAGTTCACTATCACGTGCAAAATACCATGCTTTGAGCAGATGTTCGCCATAGGATGTTGGGGTAATATCGGGAATATAAGACGCTTTAAACTCTTCCTTCTCTTGATCATTCAAAAACCATGGGTCCAATGCCGCCAAGCGATCAACGCTTAATTCTCTGCTCTCAGTAAGTTGCAAAGCTATCGGCAAGCTGCCACCAACAGCCAGTAAACTAATTCGCTCTACCTTCAGGTTTTTCAAGGCTTCCCGTATCATCCTAGCCATCGACTGCGGGGAATAATTGCTTAAATGACTAGGCCCTGTCTCTCCATGACCAGGAAGGTCGATCATTAACTTCAATGAAGCATTCTTGATCCCTTCAGTGTATCTGCGTGAACTTTTAGACGACTCACCAAGATCGTGTAGAACCAAAACTATATTCTCCTTGTCCTCGCCCTCCGAGCAATAATAAAGAGGACCATAGGTTGTGGGAACAAACCCTTGCTTTCCTGATTCCAAATCCACTGAAGATGAAATTTTGATCTCCCCATTGTTTACAGAGTGTTGTTTGAATATATCTCTTGATCTTTGTTCCACAGCAATGGGGTCAGACAGGAGTTCAATGACAACGTTTTCTGGAAGATTATCAAGTCGTTTAGGGTGGTCAGCTATAGGATCTCCCTCATAATTAATCAGATAGGTCGGAATTTTCAACTGCTTAATTCGATCTCTAGACGGGTATAAAAAAGCAGCTTTATAAGCTGTTTGAGACTCTGCATTTGATCGAACTAAATCTAATACATAAGGCTGTAAAAATTCTGGCGGGGGAAGATCGAGTGCCATCCTGCTGCTTGCTTCTTTTTTAAACCAAGGAAAGAAAATCAGTTGATCTCTTATCCTTGACCAAATCCAAGGCATTTGACCCCCTTCAGGGGTTGGCGAAAACCATTTAGTGTAATGAGCCAGTATCTCCTCTTCCTCTTCAGGTTCAAGAACCACCAAACCATTGACAACCACCACATTGCATAGATCCGGGTATAAGCGAGCCAACTCCGTGGCTATAATTGCTCCCGTATGAAAGCCATAAAAACAAGCTTTATCTATTGCCAATGCATCTAGGAATTCTTTCAAAGCTTCGGCGTATTCAGTTATGTCTGGTTTAATATCATCTACAAAATCAGATAACCCAAATCCTGGTGTGTCTGGAGCAATAACGGTAAATTCATCACTAAATTGCTCAATCACTGAGGCCATCTCAGCAGAAGAAGTAGGACTTTGATGCAAAAGAACCAGTATCGGTCCCGAGCCAGAAACTCGATAATGGACTTGTCGAGAGCTCAAATTTACAAACCGTCTCTCAATGGAAATATTTTCGACTGATTGATACATGCTATGGGGGCTTATTATAGCTGTATATTCTCTTTAAATAACTCTCTATGTATCAAAACTCGTATCTGACAATTAGGCCCATGTGTCTAGGATCTCCCTGACGCTCAAACAAGGTGGCGGGGAAATCAGGCGGAACATTCCCAAAATAGAATCCACGGAGTGAAAAATATTCATCAAAAATATTCCTGACCCAAAATTCGTATTTCCATTGATCTCGTTGATAACCGAGAACTATATTTCCAAGCGTATATGCGGATGATTTATTATTATGAGAATCAGAGTAATAAAAGCTACTCTTGCCGTTAATACCCATACTTAAATAGATGTCATCAGTGACAAACCATTTCATGCCCGCTGCATAAGAAGTTCTGGGTGCATGAGCTTGGTCTCTGCCTTCCAAGGTAATGTTAGACCCGTGCTCAGTAACTTTTGTTCTTAACAGGCCAACGGATGCGTACATACTCAGTTGATCGCTCGGATTTGATTTTACAGTCATCTCAAGACCATAATTCTTTCCGCTGGCAGCGTTCTGTGTCAAAAAAGTAAAGGTGTTGGGATCGCCAGGATCTACCTGGGTTGAAGCCATAACCTGTTGATCTTTTCGGTCAGAGTAAAAAATGACCATATCGATCCCAGTGTTTGACTCTGAGAATTGATGATTGACTCCAATCTCATAATTCCATAAGTATTCCGGCTCATAAACAAGGGTGTCATTGAATGACTCAATCGATAAACCCGTGCCTAAATTGAACCCTCCTGATTTAAAACCCCTGCCAATACTTGCATAAATATTAGTGCTCTGATCCCATTGACTGATTAGAGATACCTTGCCGCCAAACATCTGATCACTCGGTGAGAAAGACTCGCCAAATGTGTCTGAATAATCGGCCTCCCAGTCCTCCCATCGCAAGCCAAAACTCAGTCTCATGGATGGGGAGAGCGAATAGTCAAAACTACCAAAAATAGCTTTATTCTCTGACGCATAATCTCTGGTCGCAGACACATCCTTAAAATAGGGAGGCCAGGGACTAAATGGGTCGATATAAGTGCCGAGATCTCTAATATCATTGCGCTCATTCAGTTTTAGATAATAAGCTCCAATCACCCAGGCAAAATCATCGTCTAATGTCTTATCTAGAGGCTCAGATAAGACTCTGAATTCCTGATTAAAAGATCGCCTTGAACGCTTTGTTTCAGAAAAGAAATCATAAGTATAAGGACTGTTAGAGTCAGGATTACCCCAATCAGCATCGTAACTGACTGTAACGTCGGAATTAGTGGCACTGGTTAAGCTTTGAACAATAGCATTTGTGGCTTGATGATTGATCTTTAAGCCATAAGCTCTGGTGTCTTGAGAATCTAATCCTGGCTTATCAGATAGTGTGTTCAAACTGCCATCGATGTTCCAAGTATCCGATGAGGCATCAAAATCAGAGTTGAGCAAAAGAAAACTCAAATCTGTTATTTCACTTAATTGCCAGTTTAGCTTTAAGCGTCCTGTAAGTTCTTCTTTGCCTGTGGTGTCATCACGATTAAGGTATAGATTTTTTCTAAAGCCGTCGGTCTCATCTCGTCGCAATGAGACTCTGTATTTAATGGCTGTGTTACCCTCAAAAGGACCGCCAAAAGCTACGCCGATATTTCGTATACCATCGCTTCCCAGGGTTAATTCAGATAATCCTTCGAAGGAGTCAGACGGTTCTTTAGATCGCATGTAGATCATGCCAGCTAGAGCATTCGCACCCATTCTAGAGCCCTGAGGTCCGCGATGGACCTCAACTTGTTCCATGTCAAAACTACTGGCAACCCCACCTTGACCGGAGAAATCAATATCATCAATTATGAATCCCACAGAGCTATTCGGTGTGCCTTCATACCCTGATCGTTCTCCAATGCCTCTTATTTGAAAGTATCGTGGCCTGCCATCACTAACTGCCATATTAAGATTAGGCACAAGAAACGTCAGTTCTTCAAAATGTTTCATTGGTTGATCTTGTAATTGTTTTTCCTCAAGCAGCAACAGACTACCGTCATTTTCTTCAAGTAGAGTTTCTCTGTAGTTGGCTTTAACTATAATTTCCTCAATACTGTCTGCAATTACAGGGGCTGCAAAGAGTGATGCTGTATAAATTAATAGGACTGAAAAGAGTCGAAATGATAGATTGGTCATGGTATTCCTCCGCCATAATTATATGGATCAGGTTCTAAGGGTTTCCTTAAGAATCTCAGGCCTTTCAGCCACCCCTTACCTTGCTGTCATCATAGTATAATTGCCTAAGTTTTGCTAATGTTGTCATTTATGGCAGGAAATAAAGAAAACGATTACCAAGCAATTGATGCGGTGGTCAATATTTGGACCGAGGAAGCACTCTCACATCGACCCGATTGGGGCGATGAATTCTTTGTCGATAAGATGAACGCACAAAGTGCTCTGATGGCTGGATTGACCTTAGAGCAGATGATTGAAAAGATGGATGAAGCCGGTATTGAACGAGCCTTCTTAATTGCTGCACATTCGGGTCGTGTTGGACTACCGGGTTGTTATCACATGCCCTATGAAGTCGTGGCTAAGGCTTGTGAACAATACCCAGATCGTTTTTTTGGGCTTGCCGGAATCGACCCTTTTGATGGCATGGATGGCGTTAGAGCCTTCGAAGATGCCGTCACCAATATGGGCTTTATTGGTGCCCATCTCTACCCGCATTGGTATGAACTGGCTCCGGATCATGCAAAATATTATCCGTTTTACGCCAAATGTTGTGAGTTGGATGTGCCCATTCAAATGCAAGTCGGGCAATCAATGGTTTACTCGAAAGAATATCGAACTCGAAGTGTTGGTCAACCGATCACTCTCGATGCCGTGGCTTGTGATTTACCTGAGTTAAAATTAATCGGCATTCATGTGGGCATCCCATGGCACGAAGAGATGATCTCCATGGCCTGGAAACACGAGAATATTTACATTGGCAGTGACGCTCACCGACCCAAATACTGGCCAAAGAGCTTTACCCATTATGTGAACAGTTACGGTCAGGACAAAGTGATCTTTGGCACTGACTTCCCGGTGCTGGAATTTAAAAAATCCATCGATGACATTGATGAGCTTGGGCTCAAGCCCGAGGTCAGACGTAAACTCCTGCGAGACAACGTCATCAGAATCTACGGTCTAGACATTGACTAACTCGATCGAGATCGCCACCTTTGAGGTGAAAAAAAACGATTGGACCGACACCCGAATCAATACCGCCATTTTTGATGGCAACCTCGAGGAGGATCAAGTCCTCTTTGAAATTGATCGCTTTGCCTTAACGGCGAACAATATTTCCTATTATCTGGCTGGTGATACTCTTGGCTATTGGCAGTTCTTCCCCACCACCGATGGCTACGGCAGAGTGCCAGCAATGGGTTACGCCAATGTCGCTGCATCGAATCATTCTGAGATTAAAGTTGGAGATCGGTTCTGGGGGTTCTACCCGACAAAACCTAGCACCCATTTATTCAAGATTTGATAACGTTAATGCCAACCCCTTGTATGAAGAGGCTAGAGAGGATCAGGATTTATTGCTTCGCGGTTTATTTCTCACCTCCTGGTTGGTTGATGATTTTATGTTTGATAACGATTACTTTGGCGCCAACAGCTATGTCATCACTTGTGCCAGTTCTAAAACCAGCATTGCCCTCGCCTTCACAGCTCAGCAACGCGGTGAGAAGAAACGCATTGGCATGACTTCTGAAAAAAATGTTCAGTTTTGCCAAAGCCTTGGTTGTTACGATGAAGTAATCACCTATGATCAGGGAAGGACTCTGGATAACAATGAGAGCATCATGATTGTCGACATGGCGGGTAATTTTTCAGCCATGCAAGATCTCCATGAGCATTTTGCCAACAATGTGAAATACTCATGTAGCGTGGGTGCAACTCATCAGGCTAATCAAAAGGATTTCAATGTAGGTGACATGAATTCCTTTCCTGGTGCCACCCCAACCTTCTTTTTCGCGCCGACACAGGCACAAAAAAGAACCGAAGAATGGGGACCAGGTGAGGTACAAAAACGAATTGGAATGGGTTTGAAGGAGTTTCAGATTTATAGTG